>Ga0256404_1000545_pt1 | contig 98240 bp, 72 predicted proteins | sample RumenRJG_01DNA_FD_185990 | JGI IMG/M metagenome (GOLD analysis project Ga0256404, IMG submission 185990) | Bovine rumen microbial communities from Lethbridge, Alberta, Canada - RJG_01 | ecosystem: Host-associated > Mammals > Digestive system > Stomach > Rumen | place: Canada: Alberta | collected... | reverse complement strand
TTAAATCCGCTATTGTGTACTTTTTCATTTCATTTTCCATAGCGTTTTGAATGTCTTTCAGCTTGTCATCCAAAAGGGCATGAATGTTTCGTCCTACCGGACACTGTGGACTTGGATTCTCATGGAACCGGAACAAGTTCCCGCCCTCTACAGGCTCTATGGCCTGATATACATCATAGAAGGATATATCCGACAGCGCTCTTGTTGGCGAGATTCCACCGGTTCCTCTTGCTACTGTTATAAGCCCTGCACTTTGCAGCTGCGTGAGTATTTTTCGAATGATAACCGGATTCGTTCCTATGCTTCTTGCGAGAAAATCACTCGTAACCTTATATTCATCCTTAAACGTATCCACACATGTGAAGATATGCAAAGCTACGGTAAATCTGCTCGATATCTGCATAGAAACCACCTCCGGCCACCATACTACATCATGCGCGATGTAATTTCAATGGTTACATTAGAACTTGCCGTTCTGGTTCTGCCAGGTCTCTTTGTCAGCAATGGTTTCCATAACATCCCAATGCTCTGCCACCTTGCCGTTCTCAATTCTCCACATATTCATTGATGAGCTTGTCTATATTCGGTCTTTCATCCCAAATGACCACAGTGCTCAGCGGTGCATTGTTCCTGAAATACCAATTGTGAGCCCATAAGCACCAGCCGATCGCAAGTCCGGACTGAAGTGCCTGCAAACCCAACATCGCCCATAAGCTCAGCCAGTGCCTGTTCATCAGCAGGATGATCAGGAACATCAGGAAGTTTGTAATAAAGCTGGAAAGAATCTGGCTGTATACAAGATCACTGATTCTTGACGTATGAAGCAAATAGGATCCATATACATGAGACAGTTGGTAATAGATCAATGTATAGACAAATATGACTGCTGTATTACCCGCCAGCTGGTTGTAGAACGGATGAAGCAGATGAGGCTGGTAGTAGCCAAGCCAGATCCATGCAAACAAGGCCACCATACCAACAAGATCCAGAAACTTGACCAACCGGACCGTCAATCTATGCGCATGTTTTTTTTCCCCTGATTCTGACATAGACGCCCCTCAAAGCTTTTTAAACGTGTATGCTATATACGCATACGGATTACTGTACTATACGGCAGACTTTCCATGTCTGCCTCTCTTTCTATTAACAGGCTGCGCTACTTTTTTGAGTAAACCAAGCTGTGTCTTGTCTGTATATTGATCCGATCGTCTATATGGCATAGCCGTTCACTCAGCCGAACAAGCCCGAACGATCTTCTTCAGGAAAACATATAGGAATGTCCCTTCCGTTGAATACAGCATCAGCATTGTCAAGAAGCTTCTGCTTCGCGGAAGTACCAAGCTTTTTTTCCACAATGTCATACGCTTCCTTCAGTCTAGGCGGACGCTCATCCATATTGTGAGCATCTGATGACAATATATGCACATAGCCTTCCCGGATATACCGCAATGCCTTCCTTCTTGTATCCCTGCGGATTACGGTCCCAGTATTTATCTGACAAAGCACTCCCTTGCTGATATATTGTGCAAGAATATCCGGGTGATTCCAGAACCAGTCATACCGTTCAATGTGCGCAAAGATCAGTTTCAAGCCATTGCGCATGAGATATTCCGTTTCATTCCTTCCAAAGTCGGGATACGCAACAAAAGGCCATTCCAGCAGAAGATACTCGGAGCTGCCGAAAACAAGGCATTGCAGATCTTCCTGCAGGATCCGCGGTGTCATACGAACCTCAGCACCTGTATTCCAGCTGATGCCCAGTTCTTTCAGAATCGGCGCAGTTATTTCAGCAGCTTTATCACGTTTTTCCCTGAAGTCCTCTGCAGATCCCATCCAGCTGTAATAGTGCGGTGTGAACATGATCTGTCCCGTCTCCTGCTTCTTTTCTTCTTCCAGCAGTTTCCTGGCAATTGCAGATGTCTGTGCACCATCATCAATGCCGGGAAGGATATGGCAATGCAGATCTGTTAGCATTCTGTCCTCCATTTTTAACAGTATAGAGCAGAAATGGAACCAAGTCCGCAAATAAACTGGTTCCATCCGCTGTATATTGATTTTCAATTCTGCTTCCGGTGGTGTTTTTTCTTCTTTTTTGCACTGCTCCCGTAGCCATAGTATCCGTCTCCCCTGCTGGCATCCGCACCGGTGCGTACCAGTCCCAATATATGGGAATTGCTTTTATGCAGCTGGTTGATGACATTGCGCAGCTGGCTGTTTGTTGTTCGACCATTGCCAAGTACAATGATTGTTCCGTCACACTTCGGTGCAATGATTGCGGCATCTATGACCACATTCAGAGGCGGTGTATCAATGAATATATAATCATAGATATCACGGGCGGAAGCAAGCAGTTCATTGAATATATTTCCGTTGAGAAGCTCCGCAGGATTCGGCGGATACTTTCCCGAGAAGATCATATGAAATAACTTGTACTGTGTCTGATAGATACACGCTTCAGGCTCTGCCTGCTTACTGAGGAGTTCACTTAATCCGATCGGCTGTATTGCATCAGAATACACAGAGGCAATGACGGACTTCCGCATGTCCGCATCAATGACAAGTACCTTCTTGCCAAGCTCTGCAAAGCTTCTTGCAATACCGAGCGATACGGATGTCTTTCCTTCATTCTCATTAGAACTTGTAAAAGAGATGACTTTGATGTTCGGACCACTGAACTGTATGTTCGTACGCAGTACCTTGAAAGCTTCTTCAACAGAGAAGTTATCGGATGCCTTGAGTCTGATTTTGGTCTTCTGCAGCGTCATTTCACATGTCTCTCTTTTCCGCCGTAATACTTGTAATATCCGTAGTTCTTCTTTAATGCATCGTTGTAGTTCGGTATACTTGCGAGAACGCTCAGCCCGAAATTCTTCTCTATATCGGTATTGTCTGTAATTGTATCATTTGTCACATAGAGAATCAGCTGAAGCAGGTAAGCCACTGCTGCCGCGACAAGACCTGCAATCCCATATATCTTCAGCCCTATGCGGTTGCTTGGCATTGGATTGATGACACCCTTTTCAATCAGATGCACCTGCTGCACTCCCATTGCATCACTGATGTTTTCAATGCCAATCTCGCACACCTTGTCAACGATCCGCTTTGCATCCTCACCATTTTCTGCCTCAACGGATACTTCCAGAATACGCGTGCCATTCGGATTGTTAGTACTGATCCTCTTTGACAGTTCATCATAAGTCAGACCAAGTCCAAGTTCATCTATGACACGGTCAAGAACCTTGTGGCTTTTCAGCAAATAAATACAGTCGCTGACAACATTCAATGCCAGGGAGAAATCAGAGGAAGTCTGATCCTCCTCGTCTGAAAGCTTCAGAATATAAAGCGTAGCAGTGGATTTGTATTCTGGATCTACTGCGATATTTTCATATGCATAGAACAGACCTATGAAAAGGCATGCCGAAAGAAGCAGTTTCCACCAACTCTGCACCAATACCTTCCACATGTCAGTCAGTTCAAATGAACCTGTTTTCTTTTCCTCCATCATATCCGATACCCATCATACTTGCAGAATATGCTCTGTCATTTTCTTTTCCTCAACAGAGATCTATATATTCCCTTCTTCATCTGCACAGGGAGATTAGCAAATACAGTGAACATGCATTTGCGCATGAATGCCGCTTTATGGTCAATCATTCCATAGCTGCACATAATGTCCTGAAGATGATTTCTGTTTTTCACAACCTCGTGCATACCTCTTCTTGCATACATGCCATTGCCAACACGCACATATACAAGGGTTTCCGGTATATTGGCGAAATGATACCCTCTGTATATCATCCTCACCCAGAGTTCATAATCCTCTACACCTTTCAGCTCCCGGTAGTTTCCGCCATCCAGCAACGCCTGCCTCCGTATGCATACCGATACATGATTCATCGGATTCCGCGTTTTCATAAAGGAATGGATTTCCTCTTCTTCCTGCGGGCATGCACGGATCGTCATGTGTTCTTCTTCGGGTGAATTGCTGAACTCAGCGATATTGCCTCCCAGCACATCAACCTCAGGATGCTGTAAAAGATATTTCAACTGTATTTCAAAACGTGTCGGATCACTGATATCATCCGCGTCCATTCGGAATATCCGGCTCCCCGTACATTGCAGTGATCCGGCTTTCAGTGCCGGGCCAAGTCCAGCGCTTTCGTTCAGTCTGACAACCTTGACAATATCCTGTTTATCTGCCGAAAAGGAATCAATGACCACATCAAGCTCCCTTGTCAATGGCCCGTCGCAGACAATTACAATTTCATCCGGCTTCACGGCCTGCTGCTCATAAATGCTTTCGAGAGCTGTACGGAAAAAGTCCGCATTGTCTTTGTGATATACAGCAATCAGTACAGACGTGCTAATTTGATACAGCGCAGAGCTGGTCCTGTTATGTTTTCTCTTTTCAATCGTCATAATTTGCAGACACAAGAATAAAGCCAGGATATATTATACCCCAGCTTTATCCACTCACAGATGCAATCTTATCTGACCATCTTACGAGTATCAGAATCGAAGGTATAGTAGCCTTCTTTCAGAAGACCATTTGTCTTGGATACATAGCCATATGTCTTCGAAAGATTGCCCTTTGTACATGCGTAGTAGTAATCACCCTCCGCATCAGCTGTCATGGTCTTCTTACTGCCGTCTGCCAATGTGATTTCGTATGTACCTGTGAACTTCAGCAGACCGCCGTAGGTCTTGTTGCCATCGACATACCACCAGTAATTACCATCCCCGTCGATGACAATGCCGTTCTTTACTGCTGTGGAAGGCATCTTTACCATCTTGCGGGTTTCCGAATCGAAGGTATAGTAACCTTCCTTCAGAAGTCCATTTGTCTTGGATACATAACCCTTTGTATTGGACAGATTTCCCTTTGTGCACGCATAGTAGTAATCACCATCCGCATCAGCTGTCATGGTCTTCTTACTACCGTCTGCCAATGTGATTTCGTACGTACCTGTGAACTTCAGCAGACCGCCGTAGGTCTTATTGCCATCGACATACCACCAGTAATTGCCATCCCCGTCGATGACAATGCCATTATTCACAGCAGCCCCACGATCAAGCAGACATGTTGTTCCGGCAAAGGTATAGTATCCTGCCGGCAGCAGTCCGTTTGTCTTGTATGTATAGCCATACTGGTTGGACAGCTTGCCCTTGCTGGTAGCGTAGTAATAGTCACCTTCAGCGGAAGCAGTCAGTGTATACCTGCCGCCTTCAATATTGCGGATGTCATAGCTTTCTTCATACTTCAGAAGACCACCGTAATACTTCTTGCCGGTCTTGTAGTAATACAGAACACCATGATCGTTGATAATGCCATCCAGCATCAGACCGTCACCGCCGAATGTGTAGTAATCAGCCTTCAGCAGTCCGTTTGTCTTTGAAGCATATCCGTATGTGACGGACAGTTTGCCCGAAGATGTGACATAGTAGTAATCACCATCTGAAGAAGGTATCACTGTTGTCGTTTCACCCGTATCAGCATCATAGATGGAATATCCTTCCGTGAAGCGGATCAGTCCGCGGTACTCCTTCTTACAGTGGTTGTAGTAGTACCGCACACCATCTATGACTGTGATTCCCTCATACTTGCAGAGTTTCCCGTCCTTGTCGAATGTGTACTTTCCTTCGGTCAGCCCCGGATCAGCGACGTCATCAAACTTCAGGCACCAGTAGTCTGTATCCTTTACCTGACGGAAATTGGATGCGAAGTAGTAATACTCTCCTTCAACTTCCACCATGCCTGCCTGCCATCTGACGCAGCCATTCTTTGCATAGGCGTTGTTTCCGTTCAGTGTGACAAATCCTGTCGTATCCTGTCTGAGCTCACCCGTTGTCTCATCAAAGACAAAGTATGTGGATGTATCGAAGCCATTCTCCGTGAAGGAAGAATATGTTGCGTCAAGATCATCTATGTAATCATCCTTTTGCAGATCTTCTAGCTCAGGATAGGGAACCCTCGTAATACCACGTGCTGCAGCACCTGTATCCGGGTTCAGGTAGTAATACTTATCACCGATCTTTGTCCAGCCGGTGTTCTGAATCTGATCTTCAACAAGATACAGCAGGTTTCCGTTCTCATCTGTCAGCCATCCGGTTCTTGCAAAGACTGCCTGATAATCCACATCTTTGCTTACCTTGGAACGTTCAGGATCCCAACCCTTGAATGTATAGGTGAATGCAGCATCCGCATCCTTTACAGGTGTCTCTCCAGTATATTCAGGATCTGTCCCGTAATCCAACTTTTCTTCAACCAATACTGTTTCACCATTCATCCATCTGACTGTATACTGATTCAACACTTCACTGAACTTAGCAGTATAGATGACATCTCCTGTCACAACAGTATTATCCGTGATCTCAGGATCCCAGCCGCTGAATACATAGCTGTACTGTGCATTGCCTTCTTTGACAGGTGCCTCACCGTCATAGACAGGCTTTGCACCATATTCAGTTTCAGCACTCTTCAGTTCTGTACCATCCCAGTTTTTCCATGTGACTGTGTACGTATTTACAGTTGTATTCCAGACAACCGAGTATTCGGCATCACCAGTCACATTAACAACTTTCGGTGTCCAGCCTCCAAATGTGTATGTATATTGTGTATCAGCTTCCTTTACAGGTGTCTTGCCCTTGTACTCCGGCACTGCATCGTACTCGTACTGTTCAGCCTCAAGAATCCGATCTCCATCCTTCCACGTGATGGTGTACTTGTTCACTGTCTTGTCATAGACAGCTGTATAGGTTGCTTCACCTGTTACTGCGGCTACTTCCGGATTCCAGCCTTTGAATGTGTAAGTGTACTGTGCATCTGCTGTCATTGTCGGTGTCTCACCGCCATACGCAGGTGTTTCACCGTAAGCAACACTGTCGGTTTCCAGTACACTGCCGTCCGCATTCACCCATGTGACAATGTATGTATTCACTGTCGCCGTGAACGCAGCCGTATAGGTGACATCACGTGTCACTTTATCTACAACAGGGTTCCAGCCGCTGAATGTATACGTATACTGCACGTCAGCTGCCTTCATTGGTGTCTCACCATTGTATGCAGGCATAGTGCCGTATGCGACATCCGTATCAGTCTCAAGAACAGTACCGTTCTCATCAACCCATGTCACAGTATATGTACGGACTTCAGAAGTATATGTTGCCGTATAGACCGCATCACCTGTAACAGTTGTCACTGCCGGATCCCAGCCTGCAAACACATACGTGTTCGCATCATCAGCCGGCTTGACCGGCGTCTCTCCGTCATAGGACGGCGTTGCACCATATTCTACATTCTCATTTGTCTCAAGAACTGATCCGTCCTCATTCTTCCATGTGACCGTATATGTATTGATCACCTGCGTGAACTGTGCAACATACTCTGTATTGCCGGTTACTGCAGTGACTGCCGGATACCAGCCATTGAATGTATAGCTGTACTGGGCGTCTCCTGCTCTGGATGGTGTTTCACTGCTATATGCAGGTGTTGCTCCGTATTCTACAGAATCCTGAGCAAGTACCGTACCATCATAGTTCTTCCATGTGACTGTGTACTTGTTCACTGCTGCATTCCACTTTGCTTTATAAATTGCATCGCCTGTAACTGCTGCAACCTCAGGCGTCCAGCCTGCGAATGTATAGGTATACTGGGCATCTGCTGCCTTTTCAGGATCAGCATCCCCATAGGAAGGAACTGTTCCGTAAGCAAAGGTCTCGGTCTTGAGTACTGTCTCACCATCCATCCAGGTAACTGTATATGTGTTGACCTTCTGTTCAAACATTGCAGTATATTCTGCATCACCTGTAACTGCAGAGACTTCCGGTGTCCAGTCTTTGAATGTATAGCTGTACTGTGCGTCACCTGTCTTTGTCGGTTCTGTTCCGTCATAGGAAGGCGTTGTACCGTAAGGTACATCCGTATCCGTTTCAAGAACCGTACCGTCTTCATTCTTCCAGGTAATTGTGTACTTGTTCACAGTCTGGTCATATTCAGCAGTATACGTTGCATCACCTGTAACTGCAGAGACTTCCGGTGTCCAGCCCTTGAATGTATAAGCGTACTGCGCATCAGCGCCCTTGGACGGTTTCGCTCCGTCATAGGTCGGTGTTGTGCCGTAAGGTACATCCTCGTCCTTTTCAAGGACAGTACCGTCAGCATCTACCCATGTAACGGTATAGGTATTGGTGCTGCTTGTGTACTTCGCCGTATAGACGATATCACCCGTGACCTCCGCAATCTCCGGTGTCCAGCCAGCGAATGTATATGTCAGTTCAGCCGTTCCAGCCTTTTCAGGCGTTTTACCATCATAGGTTGGAATTGTGCCATAAGATACATTCACATCTGTCTCAAGGACTGTACCATCATCATTCTTCCAGGTAACGGTATAGGTATTAACCGTACTGTCAAATTCTGCGGTATATGTTGCAGGCCCTGTTACAGCTGCCACTGCCGGTGTCCAGCCCTTGAATGTATAGGTATACTGGGCATCTGCTTCCTTGGTTGGTACCTCTCCTTCGTATACAGGTGTATCTCCATAAGCAGCTTCTTCAGTCTTCAGTACCGTACCATCCGCATTCTTCCAGGTAATCGTATACTTTCTGACAGTCTCGCTGAAGACAGCTGTATATGTCACATCACCTGTGACCTCTGTAATCTCCGGCGTCCAGCCGCTGAACGTATATGTATACTGTGCAGTTTCAGCTTTAGTCGGAGTATCACCTGTATAGACAGGTTTCTTACCATATTCAACTGCATCCGTTGCAATCACGGTGCCGTCTTCATTTGCCCATGTGATAGTGTAAAGTCTTGCAGTTTTTTCAAATTCAGCAGTATATGTTGCATCACCTGTGACCTCTGTAATCTCCGGCATCCAGCCCTTGAAGGTATATGTGTACTGGGCATCAGGTTCCTTGGTAGGAGCCTCTCCTTCGTATTCAGGTGTATCTCCATAAGCAACTTCTTCAGTCTTCAGAACCGTACCATCAGCATTCTTCCAGGTAATCTTATAGGTATTTGCCCAGATTGCATACAGTGTTGTATTTTTGGACAATGATACCTTCTGTTTATCTCTATAAGCAGTTCCATTGTCATCTGCCTGAGTATTCCAGTGATCGAATGTATGGCCTTCATATGTAAATGCATTGGCATTCAGTTCAGTTTCCACATCAGCTACAATTGTCTGATCTGCCATAGTACCTGTTGCGCCACCAGCATTCGCATTAAAGGTAACAGTTACTTTTTTCTCTTCAGAAGGTTCACGACTCTTTTCCCACTTATCAGTTTCCTTGTTATAGCCGAAGAAATCACCGGCCGCAGAATCAGCAGTTGCTGTGTATTCATCAGCCGTGTCTGCATACTGAGAGCCATTATGCAGTTTTGCGGCAGTCACATTGATATCTACTTTTTCACCACTCGTTCCAGTAGTTTGTTGAGTTGTCGTCTGTGTACCTGCAATAGCATTCATTACATATTTTCCGGTTCCTTCTGAAGATGTGATATCTGCACCACTTTCTGTGGTATAAACAGCGCCATCAACAGAAAGAGTACCATTTACGTTGATCTCAGCATCCTCCAGATTATTGCGCGTAACGAGCTTTCCATCAGCAATATACCTCTCTTGACGAACATCTCCGCTTCCAGCAAACTTTTTTCCATTCCATTCTTTTGAATCATAAACAAACAGATTATGACCACTTGCAATATTCAGTTCAGCACCTGACGCAATATTGATTTTTACGCCCGGCAGTAAGGCAACATCTTGATTAATAGTCGTCTTCCCTGAAGCAATGTTAACCGTAATGTTATTTGTGATCGGAAGATTATAGTTAGAAGAATTAACATTAGCTAGTCCAACATTCAAACTTAAAGGTTCGATCGAAAAATCACCATTTACAGTCAAAACAAGGCGATCCGTGGACGGGTCATACTTCTTCTCAAGAGTTGCGCCAGATGTCAGAACAAACATAGCACTGTTCAGTCCGACAAAGTGGACTTCTGTTGAATAGGCACTACCAGCCGCATAAAGAGAAGAATATACAAACTCGTTTGCCCCGGACTCAAGTGTTTCTGCGACCTCAATATTCTGTACATAATACTGATTGAACGGGAAAATCTTGGTACTAACGATAGCAGAAGTTGCAGTGCCACCACGGAAATCAGTAATCTGCATATTTTCATATACCAGGGAGCCACTCTTTGCAGTTAATGAGCCATCACCATAAATAAAGCCCCAGACATAGGCAGCACCACCATTATTGATCGTAATATTGCTGCCCTGCTCCATTCTGATGAAACTGCAGGGTCCGGAAGGAGATCCACCATAGTCTCCGCTTCCCGGTGCAGCCCCATGCTTGGCACTGAGACTTAATGAACCATCTACTGTAATAGAGGAGCCAGAAGCCATCGTAAGTTCCCTGAACTTTGTGGGAGATGTATAGCTTGTACCTACATTTGCCGGCTCATTTGTATAAAGTGTTCCTGCATTATCAAATGGGATCAACAGTGTGATTCCCTTCGGGATTGCATAATTTCCTGTAATTGTTCCATTACTGACCAGCGTAATCTTGTCAGCAGACTTGCGCTGAGCATAAGCCACTGCTTCATTGAGGTCCGTAAAAGGGTTACCGGCTGTTTCAAATACAGCTGCGGATTCCGGAGCAAACTTCGGATACACTGTCGAATTTATTTCGATATGAAGAGTTGTTGATGCTGCAGTAGAAAGGTACTTTTCTTCTGTCTCACTGTACCAACCAAGAAATTTGTAACCACTAGATGCAGTCGCATTCACTTCAACCCCTGTCTTTGCATTTTTTTCAAGTGTCGTTTCCTGCGTAATAGCATTTCCATCGACTGTATATGTTCCGCCAATAGACTGTTTGAACATAATAGTTGCATCAACATCCGCAGCTAAGGCAATATTGGCAATTTTTATAGATGTGGTGCTATTGCCTTTCGCAGACTCTATCGAAATTGACACAGATGCACCAGGCTTAAGTGGTAGTTTATATGACGCATTATTATCCGTATTGGCATCTGTACCATTAATTTTCACTGTGCCACTATTAAGAGTCACTGCGTAATTAAATGAAAGTTCAGCATCATTGGATTTGTTATTGGTAATCGTAAGATTGGTCGTAGCACTGCTGCTGAAACATCCACCTGTACCTGTCACGGAACCATTGATTTCCGTTCCACTTGCATTCCAGGTGCCGCCACTGTATGACAGTCCAATATTCTCATCTGTCAGTCCTGTCAGTTGTGTCTCACCTGCCGCATATACCGGTGTAACAATGCCTCCGGAAGGCATCAGTGTGAATACCATCAGAATTGCCAGCAGCATCTCCATGAATCTGCGTACTATTGATCGGATCATTTTCTTCCCCTCGCTTTCCCTCTCTCAGCAAGCTTTTTATTTCTATTCTGTATTTCAACGGATACGCTAAGTCCAAGACTTAACGCAATGATGCACCAGATATGTGCTATATGGAACAGACTTGCAGTATCCGCATCACGGAATAATTCATTCATGAAACGGAATATTCCATAGCTGTACATATACAACGGATACATCATTCCATGGTCCTGCCTGTTATTTATCTTACGGATAATATGAATCAACAGGAATATGTAGAAGATAATCTCCGCCTGCCGTGTAGGCCATCTCATATCTGTACCTGGAATAATCTTTCCCCTGCAGCATCCGGCAAATATACAGTTGACTCTGGCACACATCACAGTGAATACCATACATGGTGTGAAGATATCAAACGTATCTGCTATGCTCCAGTGGAATATCCTTGCCAGCAGATAATAGAGCACCGGCATGAAGAACAGGCCACCGAAGAGGCTCATATTTCCGATATTATTCAGGTCCAGCGTCTCCATGACTGCAAACACTTTCACACACAACACCCCGAAGCATGTATGCAGCAATGCCAGTCCCAGCGCCCCTGCTGTATTGATTTTCAGTCGTTTCCTGCAGTGCATGAGCCACATGAAGCTGAAGGCTGTTCCGATACCCAGCAGTATAAGCAATATGTTTCCCATATTCTGCAGGACCTCTGACCTGCATACATCTAGAATACAACGAAAGATCATCTCCAGAAATGTGAAGATGATCTTTTTCCTACTCAGTCAACCATCTTTCTGGTTGTGGAATCAAAGGTGTGATATCCCTCCTTGATCAGACCATTGGTCTTGGATACATAACCATAGGTCTTGGAAAGATTGCCCTTTGTGCATGCGTAGTAATAATCACCGTCTTCAGCTGCTGTCAGTGTTAGTTTTGAACCATCTGCCTTTGTGAATTCGTATGTACCTTCAAACTTCAGAAGACCACCGTAGGTCTTTTTTCCATCCTTGTAGTAATAGTACTCACCATCGGATTCAATATAGACACCGTTCTTCACAGCAGCTGCCGGTTCATCTGTTCCGCCCTTTGAAGGATCTGTATCCCTTACCATCTTTCTGGTTGTGGAATCAAAGGTGTAGTAGCCTTCCGGCAATAAGCCATTTGTCTTTGATACATAGCCATACTTGTTGGAAAGGTTGCCTCTGCTGCAGGCATAATAGTAATCCCCGCCTTCAGCTGCAGTGAGCGTCTCCTTTGTTCCGTCTGCCTTGGTGATTTCATATGTTCCTTCAAACTTAAGCAGACCGCCATAGGTCTTTACGTCATTGACATACCAGTAGTACACACCGTCAGAGCCGATCACGATACCGTTCTTCGGTGTTGGTGCCGGTTCATCTCCGCCGCCCTGTGAAGGATCTGTGTCCCTTACCATCTTTCTGGTTGTGGAATCAAAGGTATAGTAGCCTTCCTTCAGAAGACCATTTGTCTTTGATACATAACCATACTTGTTGGAAAGGTTGCCTCTGGAACATGCATAGTAGTAATCGCCGCCTTCAGCAGCTGTCAGGGTTTCTTTCGTGCCGTCTGCCTTGGTGATTTCATATGTTCCTTCAAACTTCAGCAGACCACCGTATGTCTTTACGTCATTGACATACCAGTAATACTCACCGTCAGAACCGATCACGATGCCGTTCTTCTGAGCCGGTGCCGGTTCATCTCCGCCGCCCTGAGAAGGATCTGTGTCCCTTACCATTTTTCTGGTTGCGGAATCAAAGGTGTAGTAGCCTTCCGGCAATAAACCATTTGTCTTTGATACATAACCATACTTGTTGGAAAGATTGCCTCTGGAACATGCATAGTAGTAGTCACCGCCTTCAGCTGCTGTCAGGGTTTCTTTCGTGCCGTCTGCCTTCGTGACCTCATAGGTACCTTCATACTTCAGAAGGCCGCCGTAAGTCTTCCGGCCATCCTTGTAGTAATAATACTCACCGTCGGATTCGATTACGATGCCGTTCTTTTCTGTTTCCGGCTTCGTATCGGTCAGCAGATATGTATCATGATCAAATGTGTAGTAGCCTGCCGGCAAAAGATCATTTGTCTTGTAGACATAGCCATAGGCATTGGCAAGTCTTCCCTTAGTATTAACATAGTAGTAGTCGCCGTCAGCGTCTGCTGTCAGTTCCTTCTTCACTGCACCGTCGTCGTTCCAGATCTGGTATGCACCGTCAAACTTAACAAGTCCTGCGTATGTCTTGTCATAGACAAGAACGCCGTTAACGACATAGTAGTAGAAGTCATTATGCTCATACAGACCTGTGAAGTTCTGCAGCCAGTGTCCGTTCTGGTCAAACAGATAGTAAGCATTATCAACCAGTGTCTGTCTGACATACGTAATGCCCTTTGCCATATACTGGTTGTAATCGAAGTAATAGGTATTGCCGCGGATTGTGACAAACTCACGGTACATGTACTTATCCATGTACCAAAGTTTCGTATTGCCATTGGCATCCGTTGTCCACTCACCATCTACCAGGACATAGTTCTCGAATACCTGCGTATGCCCGTTGACCTTCTGTGTACCGTTATATGCTGCACCGGTTTCCGGATCAAAGTAGTAGTTGCCCTCTGCTGCACCTTCCGTGCTGATGTACCTCCAGCCCTTCTTCAGTTCACCGCCGATGGCATAGTACTTGTTTCCGTCCAGATCAAACAGTCCGTTCATCTTGCCGATGCAGACGCCGTTCTCATCAAACTGATAGTAGTATTTCCTGTCTGCATCCTTGTATCCAGGTACTTCTTTGATGCCTGTTAAAGGTTTGTTGTCTTCATAGTAATAAAGCTTGTCATTGACTTCATACCAGCCGTTGCGGTTTGTCTTGTCAAGGATGAAGCTGTCGGAGAATGACCTGAATTCATCCTGACGGAAATGGGCACCTTTGTCGAGGTGTGAACCATCAGCGACATATTTCGTTCCATCCTGGCTGTTGTCATATTTATAAAGACCATAGGACTGGAAGTTATCCGTATAGAGTGCACTAGCAGCCAGATAGATGTCATAGGAAAGGTCACCGGTCGTCTCAATATGCAGACGGTTGGCATCATCCCATGCAGCATCCTTCTTTGGTGTCAGCTTCAGACCGCTTACAATGACAATCGGATTCGCATCCGCCTGATCAATCGGTTCCGATTCATCTCCATCCCACTTGATGACTGCCTTGAGTGTATTGGATGCTTCATCAAATGTTGTGGCATCCGGATCCAGATGGAAGTAATCCGTTACAATCTTAAGGCCGGAATAATCCAGATCCATTTCCGGATCAATCTTTATATTGACATCCACTTCCGTCAGCTCGCTGACTCTTCCGGCCAGCTGCAGCAACAGTCTCCAAGGTGTCACATTGCCTGTATCACCACCGGCAACCAGACCGATGAGATTTTTCAGCTTCTCAGGTACCGGGATTTCCCGCATGTCCATGGCAAAGACATAGGAGACATCCATCGGTTCATCCGGATCAATGGCATGATAGACATCCGTCGTATTGCCGTCATCGCCTTCTTGGGTCTTTTCGGAATTGGATACTTCACGCTCCCATGCAAGACTCCTGTCTCCGCCATCGGCATTGTCAAAGTCAAAGACTGCTTCACCTTGCGAATAGATGCTCACAGCTGTTGTTGCAGAGATCGTCAGGTCCATGTTCAGGGATGCTGTTACAGTGACATTCCGGTATCCTGCTTCTTCTTTGCAGGCAGTGAACTGGAATCCGTCAACTGTACCTCCTGCAGAAGGACTAACCTTGATCGTCACATCCTCTGGACTGATCGCGACTTTGTTTCCCTTATAGGAAGCTGTCAGAGACAGCGGAATGGTCGCTTCATAGACAGCAGTCAGATTATCCTTTTCAAATGCCAGTGCGTCAGGTGTAACTACATGCATCGTGATTGTGCCAAGCACACTTCCGTCTGTGCCTAGCAGCTGTACATCGGTTGTACCTGCTGCAGCTGCTGTGAACTGTCCGTCAGTGGATACGCTGCCGACAGACTGATCCACAACGTTCCATGCAGTGCCTTCCGGCAGATCAGCAGGACCGCCGATATTATTGACACCGGAAGCGTGAAGCTGCAAAGAGGAATGCGTTGTCAGATACGTGACATCATTGTCTGCACTGATCAGTGCATGATCAAACTCGTCAGACGGTTCTGCTGTTGAAACAACGAACAGGGAGCTGGAAACAGAACGCTCATAACCATCGGAAGGACGGTTGACAATTGAGATTGCATCTGATCCTTCTTCCTTGGCAGCGAATGTGGTGGAGCCGCCTCCATCGAGGTTGATGGCATTCACGCATCCAGCATCGAGCATGATCTGTGCAATTTCCTGCGCACTGCCGCCGCAGGAGAACGGTTCCTGCCGGCCATCGAGAACCATCATGACAACCTTGCCGTCTTTTGTGATGCCGACGCATGTACGGGAGGCACGGCTGTTGTAATAATCACTTGAAGAGCCGACGGAAACCTTTCCGTCACGCACAAGGTATGCACCTCCGCCGACTGCTTCACGGATACGGTCTTTGTAAGTGTTCCACTCCTCTGTACCGCCGATCACAGGTGTTTCATCATCAAGGATGCCGAACCAGTTCTCGCCGTTAGACGTCTGCTGATAGGTAACACCTTCCATTACAAGAGCACCGGAAGGTGCACCGGTTGTGATGTTGAAGAAGTCTGCATTAACACCGACAACCGGATTGTAATTCGCGATATAAGAATCAGAAGAAGGATCGGTATGCTTCTGTACTGCCGAAGCGATCTGGTCCGTTACACGGGCTGTGCCCCACTGCTTGCCGGTATTATCCTTGTAGTTTGCATAAACAGACACATCGTCGCGTGCAATATCAATAGTGGCAGTGTAATAGACCATCTGCTTGTCATCTGCAGACATGGCATAGCTGATACGCTGTTCAACACCAGGAGCAAGTGTGCTCACATTTCTGGAAAACTCAGTATAGTACTTGTTTACATCAAGACCGTTGTTATCACCTGGTTCATCCGGATCATCCGGATCCGGGTTATCAGGATTCACAGGATTATCAGGATCTGTTCCCGGTGCATTCTCATCACCTGCAAGTGCTGTCAGATAATCAGCCCATGCGTAGATGCACGCCTTGCGCAGACCGGCCAGATCGTCCCCTGCCAGGTCGCGGCTCTGTTCGAGTGTCTTGATCATGCTGTTGGAAGTATATGCATCATACAGTTTCTGACGTACACCGGCCTTGGTTTTGGTACCGCTGAGACGGTTGGTCATGAAATAGTCAGCACGTTTTGCATCTGTAAGATCACTGACATAGTAGCCTTCCATCAGCTGTGCAAGATAGACCGTGCTGTCATTCATCATTTCATTCATGAAATAATAGGCATCCAGATCTCCATAGATATCCAGAATGCCGAATGTATGCACATCCGGTTCATCTACTCCAAGATATTTCGTGCGAATCTCATCAGCCGCCTTGTTAATTGCTTCTTCATCGGCATCAGCGGCGACACTGACCTTTCCGTTTGTATAGGAAAGCAGATCGCAGACATCACCTGCCCAGCCGCCCATATCTGCCTGTGTCAGGGCATAATCCTTGTTTGTTCTCTGGTACCAGGTGATATTCATCGTTCCGAACATGTGGCGGAATTCCACGGTCTGCCCATTGGGAATCGTGAAAGTATCAAGATTGCGCAGATCTTCCACGGAAGTACCGAACTCATTGTCCTTTTCGGCAACAAAGGATGTGAAGCCTGTGATCTCAGGTCCTGCGACGAGCGACCATGTTGCTTCAGCATACTTCTCTACACCGCAGCGTACATAGTTCAGTACAAGCTCCGTTGAACCATACTCGGTATGCTCAGAAGAATACATGCCTGCGTATTCCTGCAGATTCGTGAGATCGAGCAGGAACGTATCATAGTCATGTACTCCATCGGACTCAGCAGACTCATCTGCCTCAGCCTGTGTATCCTCCACTGGAGCATCATCTGTTGCCGTTGCTTCGGCCGGTGCATTCTCCGCCGGAGCATCTTCTGCTGCCGCTGTTTCAGCCGGCGTCTCCTGGGTATCCTGTGTCTGCGGATCGTCAGTCTCTGATTCCGCAGGTTCCTGCGGATCATCGGCCGGTGTCTGTTCCGGCTCACTTTCTCCGCTGCCCTCTGGCGTTCCGTCTTGTTCTGTGGATTCTGCAGGAGCTACCTCAGTTGTTTCATCTCCTGTGCCCTCGGGATCCGTACCTTCCTCAGCATAGACACCGGTGCGTACACCGGACAGGCTGAGAAGCAGCGCCAGTGCCAGACTGGCTATACTCTTGAATCGCTTCATCTTTCCTCCCCCTTCGTTCCTGTATTATTTGTCGCTGTCAAGATGAGCAATGACGTACTCATTATCTTCCTGCATTGCGTAGATCATATCCTGCTGATCCTGACTCAGAGCAGTCAGTTCAGGCAAGGTTTCAATGACCACAAACACGTCATGCTTATTACCCTGTGCATCGGTGATCGTGCCACAGTAATCTCCGAAGCCGCTGCCGATTTCAATATCAAACAACAGATATTCCTGCTGATCCACTTCAGCCTTGAACTTCACGAAGGCTGCATCATCGCCATCGATTATCTCCGTTTTCAGATATGGAGACCATTCAGCCGGATAATACAGTGTTCCGTAATCTGTTTCTATTTCCACAGCATCATCTTCTGCTTTCTCGGCTGCAGGGGTTGCTGCTGCAACAGACGCATCTGCAGGTTTTTCCCCGCATCCTCCAGTCAGCAGCAATGCTCCGCAGAACAAAGTAAACAGTATTTTCCTTTTAATATTTCTCATCTATGACACCTCCATGGAAATCTAGCATGGAAAAAGCTCCGTCTTAATCCGTTTATATTATTCTAGTTCTTTATTATTGAAATGTCACCCTTCCTTTATGCCGCTGATCATCTGAAAGATTCTTTCACTGTTAGCCATGTCATACAGCGGAAAACATTCTTCATGTGCACGCAGATACGCCTCGCTCGGTATGTACTTCCGGAGAATAATCCGCTCAGTTTCCGAAAGGACATCATCATATCTTTCAAACGACCTGCCGAATGGATTGTTCCTGTAGTCAAACCATCCTGCCTGGTAATGGTCCGATACGAACCTGTCATGATCAAACTGATAGAACACCACCGGCTTTTTCATGTAGACCATATCGAAGAAGACACTCGAATAATCGGTGATCATCATCTGCGACTGCTTCATCATCTCATGTACATCACATTCCATCCATCCAGGCACTCTGATGCCCGGACGGATTCTTTTCCTGATATCCTCCACATACGGATACATGTTCCGGTGCATCAGGAAAATGATATCCAGATGATATTTTTCCATCAGTATGTCAATTTCACTGCTGTTAAGCAGCTCGATCCACTTCTGCATGTATTCCGAGGAAAGGAACTTCTGTTCTGAAGCTTTTTCTGCATGCAGCGTAAGCCACGCACGCCATGTCGGAACGATGAGGATCTGATTCCGCTTTACACGGATATCATGCAGATCATCAAATCTGGGCATACCCGTCAGAAGGATCTTATCTTTTGGGTAGCCAAAGTTCCGGACGATGTCTTCATATTCCGGCCGTGCACTGGTAACGAGATAATCGAGCTGCGTCACATCTGCCTTCATCCAGCCAGGACGGTTGATACATACACCGTGCTGAAGAAATACCAGGCGGGAATTGATCATGTTATTCAGTTCCAGGAACGCACAGACTGCCGCATCCGGTTTGCCGCCTTTCTGTGAGCTGATATTGTACTGTGCTGACAAGTACAGAAACCAGTGTCTGACGCTTCCATACCTGACACACGGTCCAAGTTTCTTCACTTTCTCATAATCCGGAGAATGAAAATCAATCGCATAGTACACCTTCTGCTCAGGATGGTTTTCACGCATGTAGCGGAAAAACCAGTATCCGTTGTCCCTGGCTTCCTTTCCATCTTCGCAGATGACCCAGAACTTTTCCCCGGCAAATTCATTCATGAAAAACGGCTTGCAGATTTCTGCAGCAGACAAACGAAAGAATGACAGAAGATCCCTGCCCTTCACTTCCCTTATCTTTCTCAGAAAATACTGCAGCTTCATATCTCAATCCCCAACTGTGCACTCAGAGCACGAAGATCTTATAGCCGCTGAGATTTCCGCGGGCACAGGCAATGAAAAGACAAACAAGTGAAAGTAGCACAATGAGCCAGCGGAATCTGTTCCCGCTGTCAGGATCGTCCAGTATTGCAAGAAGCACAGGTTGGATCATTGTAATCTGAACCGACACCAGTCTGTTATATGTACTGAACTCGCTGATCGTCACCAGTTCTGCAGCAGTCATCAGGATCAGAAAGGAAAGATACCCTCTGATTTCTTCCTTCTGTATAGCCTGATTTCTTCCATATACATACAGGATATATGTCATCATGATAAGACTGACGGTGCGGATGAGATATTCCCATTTATAGGAATAATAACGTCTTGTAAGATACCGCATGAACTTACTGACGCCATAGCTGACATACGGAAAGATCTGGTTTCTGAACAGGATCAGGACAACAACAGCTGCTGCAAAGGCAATGATCCGGTTTACGCTCAGCATGGAAAAGTCCAGAATGACGGACATGATATGCAGGGCGATGATAGCAAGTGCCGCAGGATGTATTAGTGCAGCAACGACATACAGCAGAATGTCAATCAGATAATTCCTCCGGCAGAAATGATATCGGTATACTGCTACAGCCGAGATTGTCAGCGCCATCAGACTTCTGACACCGGATATAACCTCAATGAAAATTCCGGCGCTCATCAGGGTGAAAAAGGAGAAGGCAATATCTGCACTGCTGCTGTTATTCCTGCGGGCATAGTCTGATAATACAAAGAAACTGCAATTATACGTAATAAAAGCAGCAGAGGCAGAAATTGCCCCCTTCCCCAGGTACTTCTGATTCAGATACAGATATATTGTTCCTAACGGCGTCTTGCTGTTATGGATTGCATAGCGGATAAAGGGAATGAACTTTGTGTCCTTCCAGTTTTCTGCCATATCCGTCAGACGTGCGATATCTGCTGTCTTTGAAGGAACATAAAAATATGCCATGAGCGTCAGCGCAAGCGAACAGAGGAATAATATTTTCCCGGCATTTTTCCTGTCTGCTCTTCCAAGCAGGGCATAAAACACCACGATTACAATGGCATACAGGCCTACGCCGGCAAGTCTTTCCGTCAGATACATTCATTTACTCCAGACTTAAATAATACGCGCTTAACTGTTCAGCCGCATCATGAATATCAAATCCTGCTTTTCTGATCATAGAAGCAGCTTCTTCTCTATTATGCTGTAAATCAACCGACAGCAGTGCATCCACCCATGACTGACTTCCCTGGTCAACCGGCAGGAAAACCGCATGTGCAATTCCTGCTTCCCTGGTGATGGCATCACTCAGAAGACAAGGCAGACCGGAAGCCTGTGCTTCCATAGCAGATACAGGAAAACCCTCAAACAGCGAAGGAAGCACAAAGACATCCGCAGCAGAAAGAAGAGCAGGCACATCCTGCCTTCTGCCGGTGAAAATAACCTTGTCTTCAACACCGAGCATTCTGCTGTAGGCTTCACACGCTTGCTTCAGCCGTCCATCACCTGTCAGCACAAGTTTCGTATCACTCCTTGTTTCAGAAAGTGCACGAAATACATCCAGCATGAAATGATGATTCTTCTCTTCGGAAAAGCGCGCGACTTGCAGGATGACAAACGTATTCTCCGGTATTCCCAGTTCCTTACGTATGCATTTGCGGGCATCGGCATTGAATTTATATTTTCCCGTATCGATAGCGTTTCTCAGGATGAATATCCTTCCGGAACCGCTTATCTTCTTTCCGAAAAGTCTTCCTGCATCCTGACTACAAGCCATGTAATCTGTTGCAAACAGATCAATGAACATTGTCAGAACCCGGTTCCTCAAAGCGCTGAGACGTTTCTCGGAATACTTTGTTGAATGACTGTGAGCAATCACATGACGAATGCCATATTTCCTTGCATACCTGCCGAACAACTCCGATGCAAAGATAGGATGACAATGTATGGCGGTGTAATCACAGCCATGTTCTCTGAAGAAACGATCCATAGCTTTTCTGTACTGCATGCTGATGCCAAACTTTCCAAGATAAAAGCACCTGCCGCCGAGAGACAGTATCTCTTTTTCATGATTTGGTTCCGTCTGAAAGAAATACAGAAAGTCGAACTGAACCTGACTTCGGTCAATCTGCCGGTAATAATTCATCATGACGCTCATCGCTCCGGCATTGATATTCAGACTGGAAACAATCTGCAGTATTCGTATCATACGATTACCTGACGACTCAGATTTCAAAAGAGGATTCCGCAGGAAATGATGTTTCCAGTGCCTGAGTCAGTTTTTCCTTGTTGGCATTATAGTCCATTTTCCAGTATGTGTCATTCAGGCACATGGTTTTGTACCTGCCGTTGTTCAGAGCCTCTGTAACAAGCGGGATTTTTTCGTCAAAAAGCAGATAGTATCCGTTTGTACTGCTGCGCTCCAGATAATCTCCACTTGCAATCTGCCAGTATTTGAACAGCCACTGACTTACATCTTCGCCTGTACGGAACCTGTGAGTGCATACATCACTCAGATATGCCTCTTCCCTGTCCCACACTTCTGTAAACGTTGATTTCAGGAAAGCTGTCGGGGAATGATCGTACGTCAGTCCGGCAATCGGCTTCTGCCTGAGAACAAGACCTTTCAGTGTTTCACGTGCGGTTTTCTTCAGATTCTCCGGCATATCAGAAGCGAAATACTTCCGGATGACTGCATTACAGTTGTAGTTGATCCGGAATGCCATGTCGCCATGGTTCCAGACATTTGCATATTGTCTGTGGTCAAGTGGTCTTCCTTCCAGGAAAAAATCAGATGGCTTCACATCATTCGTGATGATGATGTCATCATTGAAATAGACAAACTGTTCCGAAAGCCCCGGAATTCTGTGGAGATTATCCTCAATAACGCAGGAATTGAAGGTAGGCAGGTACCGTGCATCTATGAAATCCTCATGTTTTACACAGACAAGCTTCTCATTAGCTGTATTCAGCCAGACCGGCTTCTGCCCGCAAGTAACAAAATATATACGGTTTACCCATGGTGCATGCGCCTCTATTGAACGGAACAGATACCGGAGTATGCCCCAGTCGCGAAAACGGTCCGGACGGATGTCGTCTTTGCTGCATGCATATTTTCTGGCTTCCCTCTGCCATTCTTCATCCTTTTCATCCACCCAGGTAATGACAAAATCTATTTTTTCTTCCATCTGCTTCTCTTCCTGTGTTTAATATCCACTGCGATCCTGCGGATCTGCTTCTGATTTACAAACAGATACAGAAGTACTGTTGCTGCCGAAACAGCCACTGTATGCCAGGCAAGACTGACTAGAATCGCCTGAACAATCAGCAGGATGCAGTTAAGACTATATGTTTTATATATTTTAATGTGAATATACCTTCCTACATCAGCCTTCCGTATCTCTGACATCACGAAATAGGACACAGCTGTGGCAGTGACAGCGCCACAGACGCCATACCGTTTAATCAGAATGAAATTTAGAATGATATTCATCACTGCTGCAGTCAGTGTCGTAAGCATGTTGTTTACACTCTTCTGCAAAGCTGAATACATCGAAGCATAATAACTGCTTGTCGCTGAGAAAGCGGCAGCCATCAGCAGAAGCGGTGTATAACGCCAGGCAATATAATAGTCAGCCGCTACATAGTACTTCATGAACAGCCTGATGATGGAGATGAACAGAATCGTTACGCCGAATACAAACGTGGTGAACGCCTGAAACACATTATCATAGAATGACGTTTCATTTGAATCCTCATATTCCTTTATGGCAGATATTCCCCAAGCCTGCTGAAAGACAGATATCACGACATTGATCAGCGCGGGAATCTTTGCAGCAACAGAATACAGGCCTAACATTTCCAGCCCAAGCATCCGTTCCACCATAATCTTGTCTGAAGACTGAATAACCCACCAGGACACATTTGTTATTATCAATGGTGCAGAGAAACCGACCATCTGTTTTAAAAGGCTCTTGTTAAGTAAGGCTGTGGAAACATCCTTATATACATCCCCGCAGATAAGCAGAAGAATGAGTGTCATCAAATGCGATAGTATACCTGCGGTCAGATAACCTTTGATCCCCTGATGAAATACAAGCAGCGCAAGTATGGAAAACACCGCAGACATGAATGTCTGGTTTACACTGAGCAGAGCATAAACTCTGTTCATATTCTTCACCTTAAGATATGAAAAGAGAACACCAGTTGTCATACTGATGATGACATTTGCACAGGCAAACCATTTCCATTCTGCAATCGGTGGATATAGACCAATGAAAGGTGTAAAAAGGATCATACAGACTGATCCCGCTGCCAGTACAGCAAAGGCATCCTTCAGAACCTGTCCTCTTTCCACATCCTTTTTCAGACCAAAACGCAAAACAGCATCAAAGATCACAAGTGAGGTAAAAGGCATAATGAGCTGCACTATCGTGAAAATCAGATCAATGTTTCCATATTCCGCCTTGGACAAGGCATTTGTATATATTGGCACCAGCAGGAACTGAATCAGCTTTGTTCCCATGGAACCCAGCAAGAAGACAAAGGAGTCCTTTAGCAGATTCTTATATTTTCCTGTCCTTTTACCTTCCTGCATGAGCCGTATCCCTGCCTGAAATCACACTTTACGAATTCTAACAAATCAATAATGAAACGTAAATGCTAAACAACTGGTGTCTGATTTTGTCAGTATCTCGTAAGTATCCCACAATGAATTGACGCACATAGATAAACGGAAGGCAAGACTGCTTCAGGAAGTTGATGCCTTCATTGTATTGCCAGGTGGACTGGAAACCTTGGAAGAAATCTAATCTCTGCAGTATGCCTTGGCCTTCAGAAGAATCTCATCATTCTGTTCAATGTCAATGGATACTTCAATGCATTGCAAAAATACCTGAACCATACGATACAGGCAGGGTTCATGAGACAGGATGACTTCAATCAGATTGTCTTTGTGGAGAATAACAAAGAAAAACAGGCGGCAGGCATCAATGAAACTAATGTATGATTGATTGCGGAGTCTGAACAATGAAGAAATGTGAGAAGAAACTGAGTGTGAAATTTACCAAACTTGTACTGATAATCGCAGTACTTGCCAGCATACTGATGCTTTGGTGTATTCAGATCATACCGGTGAAGTGGAAACTTGCTGCTACGGCAGCACTTGCCGTGCTTGCACTGGTATCCGTGCTTCTGACAAGACAGACGCTTAAATCCGGAAAGCAATTCATGAAGGTTGTGAACATTGTACTGGCAGTGATACTACTGTCGGTGTCATGTCTCCTGCCGTATTATCAGTCACGTGTGACAAGGGCGATCCGCATCGGTAATGAGGCAATGGATCCCAGGGCCAAAATCCATCTGTATATGATGCGGGATGTGCTGAAGGAAGATCATCCAGATATCTATGCCCGGGTAAACAAGGATGAGGAACTGAATGTCAGCGTATCGGATGAAGAACTGAAGGAACTTGTCGGACAGTATACAGTCATCACGAATACAAACCAGGATAAGACCAATCAGAAAGAAGCTGTCGGAAAGCTGGATGAACTGACGGATAATACGGCAAAGAAGATCGACGCTGATTCCGTTATGGATGCGGCAGACAAATTCATGAACAATGAGGGACAGATGCTGCTAATAAATGCCAGCTTCATGTCCTTACTGAGTGGTACGGAAGGATATGAGAACCTGCTTGACCAGGTGGTGTCTGTATATACCATCTATATTGAGCATAAGGAACAGACTGCAGAACCGACTCCTGCACTGGTTACGGGAAACAACACATTCTCCGTATTCATCGGCGGCAATGACCAGGAAGGAAAGCTCTCGGATTCCGGTCGCACCGATGTGGACATTGTGGTGACAATGAATCCGAATACCCATGATATGCTGATCACTTCATTCCCGCGAGACAGCTTCATTGCAAATCCTGCTTTGGACAACCAGCCTGATAAACTGACGCATCTTGGTGTCATGGGCATAAAAAATACCGTGGAAGGATTGTCAAAAGTTCTGGACACGGATATTGATTATTACGTGCTAGTTAATTTCACGACGTACAGGAAGATTATCAATGCAGTAGGAGGTGTGGATGTATTCAATCCATATTCCTTCTCTGTCGATGGCAAGGAATTTGCGCAGGGAGAAATCCATCTCAATGGTAAAGATGCACTGAACTATGTCAGGGAACGTCATAGTCTCCCGGACGGAGACTTCGGAAGAAACCAGCATCAGCAACTCGTATTGTCTGCGCTGATTCGCAAGATACTCTCTCCGTCGATGATTGTGAATTTCTCTTCGTTGCTGAATGCACTGAATGGAACATTCCTGACGAATCTGAGCAGTGATCAGATCTATGCTATGGCACAGAAGCAACTGGCAGACAATCCTTCCTGGCACATGCGTACATATCAGATCAAAGGCCTGACGGGAAGTGAATACACAGCATCCATGCCTGGCAGACAGTTGTCTGTTGTCTATCCGTATGCACAGCAAATAGAGTTCGTGGCGGAACAGATTGACCATCTGGAAAATAATGAACAACCGGCAAACAAGGCACTGCCGGAAGACGGTGGCGATGTATATCAGCCTTGATAACGACATAATCCACGCAGGAAAGCACAGAAAGAAATGGAAGAGAAGTCCAGAAAATATTCTGATCTGACTCCCTCTCAGCTCCTGGATCTGGCATATGTTTTTTCCAACAAGGCTGAAGCCATGGAAGAGAATTACAACAGCCCCGGAAGAAGAAACTCTTCAGAACCGCATGAAAAGCGAATCTGACTGAAGCATCTGGATATATCTCTCAGAAGTCATGAGCAGTGAGTCCGGATGACAGGTCAGAAGAGGTTGTAACAGTTGAGAATATCTGAGATATTCGAGACTGCACAACCTCTTTTCTGTTTCTTGAGGCTTAAATAAATAACGGTAGACAAGTAAAAATGAATGCGAATCATTCAACTGTCCGCATTCATGGCGTCTTTAAAACATCTCTTTCGATTATTCTTCGTTTCTGGCTGATCAAGAGAGCTTTCCGGTCAGATTTGCTTTCTTATTACAGAGCCAGAACAGGTAGTACTTCTTGAGGTCATAGCCCAGGCACACCAGAAGAAATTCCATTTTCGTGTTTTTCAGATTTCTTCTGTGGAATCTGGTGAATCTGAAGTCCTGCTTGATTACGCCGAACGCTCCTTCAACCTGAATTGAGCGCTGGATCTTCAGCTGCACGCCTTCATCAGTGCCCAGTTTTTATCTATGTAGCTGAAACTCGCTGGAGACACCCTTTTGCTGCTGATGATCGTTTCCCCTTCTAAATCTGAAAGCCGCAGTTCCTTATATCTGGCTAGTTTATGTGTTTCAGGAATTTGAGCCACAATTCCACTCCTTTTGATGGTCTGATACTTGATATTTTTAGATGCCTTTGCGCTAGGAAGATGAATTAGTGCGCAATCCAGAGACAAATCCAATAGCTGACGAATCAGATCCGGCGGATCGGCCTGTGAAACATGGATCATCAAATCTGGATACTGACGTGATAATACCGAAATCCCTTGTTCAAGAAATACGGTATGCGCTTCTGTGACGTAGCCAACGTTAAAACTCTTCCAGGGATTAATGTTGGAATTTCTTCCAATTGATTCTAAAGCCTGTGAAGCGCGAATGATTTGCTTTGCATATTTTAATGCTGATTTTCCTTTTTCAGTCAGTCTCACTTCTCGCTTATTACGATGAAACAGCTCATATCCGAGTTCTTTCTCCAGATTAATTATCTGTTTGCTTAATGCAGGCTGAGAGATAATAAGCTTTTCAGCTGCCTTCGAAAAACTAAGTGTTTCTGCAATCGTCACAAACGCAGTAATTTCCTGGCTGTTCATACTCTGTGATCTTTCCGAACTCTTCAATGGTTAATTAATGAAATAATACAGTGGATTTTGTTCTGGCTCTTACTGTATTAATGAAACAATACAAGTCCATGCAGTCTCCGATGTTTCTGAAATTAAATATTGTTTGCCTTGAAATCATTCACTTTTCAACAGGACATTAATAAATCATGTTTCTTACACAGCTTTGCATATTCTTACCAATTTCCCACCAATACGAAAGTTCTCATCATGATCAACTCTGATCGGCTCCCTTTTCAGATCACCAAGCAGATAAATCGCACCACTTTGGTAAGTCTTATAAATCCGGCAGACAGATTTATGTTCTTTTCCGTAAAAAAACATACCGATATCTCCATCTTCCAGAGTATCGCCAACCTCAAAGATCAGAAGGTCTCCATCATTTATTCCAGCCGACGTCATTCCATCGCCGGCTGCGCGAGCTCCAAAATAATCTTTGTTTTCATCAAAGAATTCCTTCGGAATCCACATCGTTTTCTTAGCACTTCGGTCGAAGAAATCCGAGACTTCAGATAGTTCGCTGATATACTTTCCTGCTTCATCCTTGTTCATGCTATTCCTCTCCAGAATCTTTTCGATAATCCAGGCTTTGGTCTGCTTCCTGTTTCGCTTTCTCGAGCTGTCTCTCAAGCGCCGGCTTCCGGTATTCCTTGATCTTTCTTTCCCGGATCTGGTCAGGAGACTCTCCGTCATAAGTCACGAATTTCTGGACGAGTGAATCCTTGCCAAGAGTCTTGTCCAGCATTTTCTTGATCTCTCTTTCCTTCGCATCTGCTTCTACGATTTCCGGAGTCCACTGGAAGTACACATAATTTGGCTTGGCAGCCCTTCCCCTTCCGATCGGAACCGGCTCAAATCCTGCAGTGATTGTTTTTGCATACATCCAGGTCAGAGATGAGAATTCCGGGATATGTTCTGCCAGATAATTGACAGCCGGATCGATTACCCTTCTCGTCAGTTCTTTTGTCTGATAGCTGTCCGGAACTCCATAGATCTTCCTGAAGTCAGCAATCGTGACAAAATAACGTCCGACTTGTCTCCACTGCTTCAGGGAACGATAGAGCTGCTTGCAGTAGGTGCCGGACAGAGAAAGATATTCTTTCAGCTGGAATAATGTAAAACCATTCTGTCTGAGGTAGTCATTGAACAGCGGCACAAATTCTTCGGCAACCGAAACCGAGAAATGATTGCCATCTTCACGCCGGTAAGATGACAGAAAATTGAAACGGGTATATCCGCCATCTGCAGAATAACGATCGCCTACTTCAATCTTGAACTCGCTGATCTTATCCCAGAGAGAGATCTCCATGTCGATGATCTGTTTTCTTGTCATGTGATAAGTCGGAGCAATCAGCTTTGCCACTTCGAGATCTTCCAGCACAACCCGATTGGTCCCCTGGTACTGAAGCTGCGCTACAATGGTCATCAGTAAATTGTTCTCAGTTTCTGTCAGAGAAGATAGAGAAACCAGATTGAAGTTATTCTGATATTTCACCGTTTTTTTCATTCTGATTTCTCCTGCAATTCTTATCCTAAAAAATTATAAAGAATGGTGCGGGATAAACAAAGGTATTTCCTAAATTTGTACACCATTATGTTTTCTTCCTATTTCTGTACACCTTTTGGAGCCTTCCTGGATCTGTACACCTTTCGTTCCTAAGTCTGTACACCTATTTTCCTATCCTGGTACACCGTTCTTCCTGAATCCGTACACCGTTAGTAAGAAACTTGTACACCGATCTTCTGATTTTCTCGCATATTCTCGGCTTTTTTCGGGTACTTAAAGTTTCTAATAATCTTTTTAAAGATTTGAAATAATTTCCTATAAAGAAAATGCCACCACTGTTCGTCTGGCTTCAACATGTTACTTTTTGGGTTCAGTTTTCCGCCCTAATTTGCTCAGAATTTAATGGTGTACTATTTCCGAAATTAATTATCAGCTTTTATTAATTCGAACTTGTACTGACCTTTATTAAGCTTTTCTATTTTAAAGAATTCTTCCAGGCCACCAGTGGCCTGATTTAAAATTTCTGCATATTTAAGCCTATTTTTTAACTTTTAGATAGAAAATTGAATGAATTCATTATTTTTACCTTCTATATTGCATATTCGGCTTTTCTGAATCTAAAAGCCATCATTTCTATCTGCGCTTTCCGGTTCAATCAGCCTTAACCGTTCTTGGAATCCAAAGATATTTTCACAGATAATATTGCTTAGGCCTGATTTGTTGAATTATTTTTTGGTGTACTAATTTCGAAAATAATTGGACACTTGTATTAATTTTGCGATTCACAACTAGGCCTTTTGTCTTCTCTCTTTTCATTGTTTCCAGTGACCCATTTCCATCGACAATTGTATTCGTTCAGTCCATCACGATAATCAGCCATTGCCATTGAAATATATACTTCCGGTTAACGTGCTCGCAACATATGTTTTAAGAAATCCTGTCATTCGTACAACAAGGATCGAGAATTCCATTTTCTAAACAAAGAGGTCCAGACTTTCTACTACTTGTTTTCATGGGGTCTCATCCAAAAAGGAGCACTAGTAAGAATTGCTTACGAAGGGTTATTAATGAATTTGATTTCAATCAAAACCAATCTGTTAAACATTTCTTTCTGGAGGAACGGCTTTACTCCAAAGTCTTCTATTTCATGTTATAGGCGCGGATACCCCTTCCATAGCTGTTAAGCTTGGGCGGGGAGGAAGCGCCATCCTCCTTCCTTTTTAATGCATGTCAGATCAGTCGCCTTGACTGATTTCCCTGTGTCTAGAATTACGCGAGCCCCTTTGCAATGGGAGCCGTTGACAACGAACCTCTGAGAGTGAAACACAATCGTATCGCCGGGTTGATAGGCATAATGATTCTTCCGAACTGATGTGCGGCCAGAAGAGCACTTATTTCCTCGATAGATGCGCTGATTCTTGTCCGAGCGCCTGCTTTCCCTGCGATTTGTCCGTCCACATGAGAGCACAGCGCCGGACTTCTTGGCGCCGTCCCGGACGTCGATGTATTTTGCATCGTAGAACTTCGCAAGAATCCGGTTATTGCGGCGCTTCTTCTGATAGACAAGCTCTGTTGTCCGATGCCTTGGATGCAAAGATCCAATGCAGTAAGCATCGTTCGCATGCGTCTTTGCAAGATGCAGTGACTTTCTGGTTACAGATGTCTTTGCACCATACTGGATATGGATATCAATCTCTGGGTACTTCAGCACCAGTTCCCGATATATCGCCCAGCGCACGGTGCTCATATAGGTTGCTGCGGCCAGATTGGTGCTCTGCGGCTCCAGACCCCAGAGTGCACCGCCTGGCTTGTGGTTCTTTGCTGTATGGCAATGCTCACAGACCGTAAGTAAATTGCTGATCCGATTGGATCGATATCCCTTCCAGTACCCAATGTGATGCGTATGCAGAATCACGCCATCTTTGACGGATTTACCGCACACCTGACAGGTGTAGTGATCCCTGCTGAACACTGCTTCCCGTTCGGTCTGAAACAGATATTTTGATCCCTGCTGATAGTCCTTCCCTTCCGGTAGCGGCTTTCCATCTGCAATTGCCTGCAGAAGCTGGGTGTCGAACTTTCCCATCTCGAATGTCGCTGAGGTGATCGGCATAACTTTGCAGAACGATTCGAACAGGTTGATCTGGTTCTCCTTGCGATGCCGCAGGGAAGGCGCCATCTCCTGGTTCTTTCTGGACCGGTTGTCAAACCGAGGCTTCCGGTACCGCTTGCGATTCCGTCTTGTGCGACGATACTTGCGGCAGTCGTTATGCCGCTCTGTCTCATTGCTCAGCATGTCGTACTGTGCATGGACAAATACGTGCTTTTCAGACTTGATGGATACGCCGACATGCTGATAGCCTGTATCACAGGCATACTCAATCGGCTGTGTTTTTCCCTCCTCCCGGTCGGTTAACCGGATCGTGAAAATCGGACGATAGCATTCAATCGCAGCACGTCCGCTCTTCAAGAGCTTTCGCGCTCTGTAGTTTGAAGTCGGCATCAGCTTCTGACCGGTGCTCGATAGTACTGCAACAGACATTCTCTGATGCCTCCTTTCTGCGGCTTAGCCGCTTTCTTTGTGCCCCGTTAAGGGCAGCTTACGCTTTCTGCAGTCGTATAGACCTGCAGCATCTCGCACTTACGATCACGAAGATCGCAGTAACGGTGGTCCACTTCGCCAATGTTGTCCGCTGGTCGAATGCATCTGCTGTACGCCTCCTACCTCTCAGAGGTTTTTAGCAGCAGATCCCAAAAGGTCTGGACTTGTGGAGCATCCAGACGTAGCACAGCAGCAACGTAGTGCTCGAAGCACTTAGGCTAATCAACCAGGCTCGAAAAGCTGTAGTAGCCTTTCCAAGCCCCGTCTATAGTCCGCTAGGACTTAGGCGGGGTAGTTGACGTATGAACGCAGGGGTTCGCTCTCATAATTCTACTGCCAGACAGGTTGCAGGTGATAGAAAACCGGTTTTGCAGAGAGAAGCATCTTCAATGATATTTTCCGGGAAGTTAAATCAAGCCTCTTTTATAAATTAGAGATTCAAAAAGGAACACCTGAAATAGGAGGGAATGATATTTATCTGGATATCTGATTGTTGTCCTCAATTTTCTATTAGGAAAGATTCACCTACATAGATCTTTTAAATGTTCTTTCAGGTCAAAAATTAGGGCATAGAATGCATCAGTATAAATAGCGATATTCCCAGGCCACCGGTGGCCTGACTCACAATTTCCGCATAGTTATGCGGGAAAAATAAGAATCCTAAGTAAAAATCAGGCTTCATTTTTATTAAGTCCAAGCGCATTCAGATTGTACACTTGTACATTTTTATTGACTCTGCTTCGAAACACTGATTAAATTGGTAATGAAGGGAATATGGTATCGGCTTCATTCACTCTTTTCCTCCAGGCCACCGGTGGCCTGATATCGAAAAAACGCATAAATAAGCCATATTTCGAGAAAACAGGGAGAAAATTCAAGAATGGCAGTTCAATATCGGGATACTACATTTCAGAACATATTCGATTCCATTCTCACCGCAACCGGGTTCAATGTTTCAGATGCTTATAAAGTCATCCGCGGCAAGGGAGTGAATATCTCTTACGCTGCACTGACCAAATATACCAAATTCACCAGAGTTCCAAGCTTCACGACAGCCAAAAGCATCCTCTCAGCATTCAACTTCACGATCCAGGATGCAGACCTGGCGGATGTCCTGCAGTATTCAAGAGCACAGCTGAAACGCTACGGCTTCAGCGGCACGCAGTATTATCAGCCCCAGCTCCGCCTGAATCCTGCGCGCTTCGGAGAGTTCACCTCAGCCCAGTTCTCAGATCTTCTGGACATAAGAGTACGCAACGGCGGCTACAGCTCGCTGAATGATTACATCTCAAGCCTGATTGAGCAGGACCTTGCAGCAAACCATTACATTTCCGCAAAGGCGGAAGAAGGAGAGCATCATGACAACTAGAGTGATCGCAATCGGAAATCAGAAGGGCGGCGTAGGCAAGACCACCAACAGCCTGAACATCTGCTATTCCCTGGCAAACACCTATGGGAAGAAGACGCTTCTGATTGATTTTGACCCGCAGGGCTCTGCATCGCTGAACCTGGGTCTCGACATCATCGACTCGGATCTCTACACGATCAACAAGGTTCTTGAACCGTATGTGGTCCGTCAGGAACGTCAGCTTTCCTGGGACGACATTGCTCCGGCAATCGTCACTCCGACGTTCTCCTCCGTGAAGCAGAATGGCATGGAGTGGGTCCCCTATGATGCTCCGTTCGGCTTTGATGTCATTCCTTCGGCCCTGAATCTTTCCGTGGTTGAGATGGAGATGAGCATCATCGGCGGCAAGTATTTCCGCGGCATCATCAAGTCCTCCTACATGCTCGATGTGGTGAACCTGATCAAGGAGCACATGGACTACGACTACATCGTGATCGACACTCCGCCCTCTCTCGGTCCGCTGTCCGTGAACGGAATGGCTGCGGCAAAGGACGGCATTCTGATCAGCACGAACATGGATATCATGGCCTTACGCGGAATCGGTCCGTTCATTGAATCCGCAAAGCAGGCGGCCGGCACCGAGGAAGACCACCGCGGCATCATCGGCATCATTCTCTCGCTCTACAGCGACCGCAGAGTCGTGGACCGCAGCATCGACGACTGGATCAAGAAGTTCCTCCCGATCCCGACGTTCTCCTCCCACATCCCGGACAGTGCGGACGCCAAGAAAGCAAACGTCAACAACCGTCTGTTTGCCCAGGTTTCCAAGAAAGCCAAGACCGCCTATGACGACCTCACGAAGGAGATCATGACGATCGTCGAGGATCCTAACGCCGTGATCGGAAATGCAAAGGAGGCAGAGAACAATGGCGAAGAATAGTTTTTCGGCGCTGAATCAGCTGAGCCGCCAGATTCCGGGAACGCGGAAATATGCCTCCGAGACAACGGAGAAAATGCTGTACGGAGACTCGGACCGCCCGGTCAACGAAGTCCCGGAGATGCAGACGGAAGCGATCCGCCTCGACCTGATCAAAGAACGTGAAGAGAACTTCTTCTCAGAGGTTCCGGATGATCAGCTGATCGAGAGCATCCGGCAGTACGGCGTCATCAATCCGCTTGCAGTGACGATGAAGGAAGGGGATAAGACCTACACGATCTCCGCCGGCCACCGCAGATTTGCTGCAATGAAGAAGCTCCATGAAGAGGATCCGGAGAACCCGCTCTACACGACGATCGACTGCCGGGTCTATGTGATCACCGATGACCCGGAGAAGCTGAAGCTCAGACGGGAATACATCACGAAGGAACAGGAGGAGGCGATCTATGAGGAATCCAACCTCCTGACCCGTCAGCTGACCGAGCGTGACGGTGCCCGCAACATGAGATACATCTGCTCGAAGTTCAGTGATAAGGAATATGTTCAGAACATTGCCCGCCAGGCGGAAAAGCGCGGGGAGAAGATCTCTCTCGACCGGGTGAACACCTGGAAGCTTGCCGAGACGGTACTTGCCTCCATGAACATTCAGGGCTGGAAGAAGACGAAGATCAAGTATTACATTGCGGTATACAACACCGGAAGACAGGATCTTCTGGACCAGATTGAAAACGGAACGCTGTCCGTGAAGAGCGCCTATGAGACGATCAATGAAAAGCGGAAGAATGAGCGCAATGCCGGCCGCAAGTCAAACAAGATTGCTCCGTTCAGAAGGGCATCCAAGGAGTTCTTCCTTGAGGCGGAGAAACGGGAATATTCCGCTGCGGAAGTGAATGAACTGAAGAAGATCTACGAATCCCTCGGAAAAATCATCGAAAAGAACGAATAAATCTCACGAGAAGCAGGACAGAACATCTGAGTCCTGCTTTTATTGTGCCCACGCCGTGGGCAGAAAAATGGTTCCTCTCTTTCCGAAAACAGGAAAACGGAGATTTCAGAAAGCCGCAAAAAGGCAGATTTTGTTTCACGTAGAACAAAAATACATAATACCGTGCATCAATGAAGTATGTTATGATTCTGATGCGGAATTTCTTATGCTTGAGAGTGTATATGTACAGCAGGTGATCGAAGAACAGCTGTTCGGCCAGCAGGAACTCTTCAAGGGAATGTCGAGACCGGTGCTGCGCAGGGATGAGCAGGGCGAATTATGTCTTGCAGTATTTCTGACGCTCTTTTCGCTTCACTCGTTTGAAACCGGAATGTTTGAGAGGCCGAGATACTTCATTCTGGCGGATATCAGCAATGCGGCGGTGAAGGAGTTCATTGATGCGAAATACGATCATGATTTTTCGGATGCATCCGGGGAGCGTGACTACGATCTGCGCAGCCGGGAGGATCCGGTGACCAGGGATTTTTATGATGAGACCTACGCGATCCTGGATGAAGTGCGAAAGAAGTATCTTGAGACCGGAGTGTTTGATGAGCGACGCTATCATGTCTACCTGAAGCGGATCACCTCGCACTGCCCGATTGCCTACCGGCGATTCTTCCGGGAGCTCAGCGTCTGAAGAAAAGGAGAAGAAGGAACGCATGGAAACCTATGAAGAAAACACGCGGGTCTATTCGATCCCGCTGGATGTGATCCGCGTCCGGAAAGAGAACGGATACTCGATCGGCGGCATCGATGCACTAGCCGAATCCATCGAGCGGACCGGCCTGATCCATCCGATCATTCTCCAGCCGGAGGGAGAACTGTTCCGCATTGTGGACGGAGAGCGGCGCTTTCGGGCAATGAAGGAGCTGCATGACCGCTATGAGAAGAGCGGCGACCGTTTGCGCGCAAAGATCTACAGCACGATCCCGGCAATTGTCCGCGGGGACCTCAGCGCAGAGGAAGAGAACCGGATCTACCGCGACAGCAACGACTATGCCCGCCAGCTGACCAACTTCGAGCGGATCGTCCGCCTGGATCCGGAAACCATCGATCTGAAGGAACAGAAGTGGCAGGACGAGTACCGCCGGCTCTCAGGGAAAAAGCCGGGAGAGAAGATCCGTCCGACGCGCAGAGAAGTCTCAAAGCTCATCCGCCTGATCCTGCTGGAATCGGAGCCGGAGCTTGACATCTCGGAGAAGACGATCCGGAACTATCTCGCGTTTCTGGACCGGTGCGGTCCTGAGCTTAGATCTGCGGCGGTCATGGGGACGATTGCGGTCCGGGATGCGCAGCTTGTTTCCTGGCTGAATGAAGACGAGCAGAGAGACGCAGTGGAAGTGGCAGGGACAGACCAGTTTGAGGACTATGTTCTGGAGGGAAAATATCAGTCCGGCTCAGACTCCAGAAGAAAGAAGCGGCAGAAGAAGACTGCAGGCATGCTGGCGGAGACATACACGAAAAAGCTGCTCAGGCTTGAAGCAGACTATGAGAAGGCGTTGGCCATGGTAAAATCAGAGGAAAAGCTGGAACAAGCAGATTTGCAGAAGGTAGAACGTATTAAACAGATCATGCATACAATAAAAGAACTTAAGTAACAGTGCAATTTTAACAAGGTACTTATCTGAGTCATCTATTGATAATGAGTTTTAAACAAGTGATATTTGATTTGCAAGCACCAATTATATTGGCCTAATCATGCATTACCGATGATATACTGAAGAAAATAAAGAACAGTAAAAACACATTATAACCGTATTAAATGATAAGGAGAAATATGGCTGTAAGCTATAACAAACTTTGGAAATTGCTAATTGATAGAGGAATGAAGCGTACAGAACTTCGAAATGCAGTTGATATGAGCACCAATACATTAGCGAAGCTTGGTAAAAATGATTATATCTCTCTTGAAATCTTGGACAGAATCTGTACGTACCTCCAATGTGATATTGGCGATGTAATGGAAGTTGTGCCGTCAAGAACTGACAGCAAAAAACAGAAAGCTGTTATTCAGAATAATGAGGAGAACCAATGATGAATTGGCGATATAGTGCTGTCATTACAAGAGAGCAGTTTTTGTTCTATGAAGTAAGGACCACTGCAAGATTGAAATCTGATGGATTAAGTGATGATGAAATAGTAAATGAAATCATGTCCGAGAACCTCTTTCAGTATCCAACTGAAAAAAGTGTACAGAGAATGGCTAAGACGTGCATTAAGCGTTTGGATGCACTTGAAGATCCAAAACTGGTAATAGCTATCGCCACGCAGCCTTCTGACGCATCCCGGCAAATCTGCCTCTATGCAATGATGAAACAGTATCGCATTGTATGGGACTTCATGATTACTGTAGTGGGTAGAAAATATTATGAGCTAGACATGTCATTTGGAAAGATCGACCTGCATTCGTTTTTTATGAGGCTGCAGGAACAGGATGACGTGGTAGCTTCGTGGAGTGAGAAGACAATTTATAAGCTGAAACAGGTGCTGACAAAAACACTTGTAGACAATGAATATCTGGACAGCACAAAAGCAGATCATCTTAATCCTGTGATAATTTGCCCAGTATTGGAAAATGCAATAAGAGAAAAAAATCAGTTGGAAGCACTACCTGCATTCAATTGCTTGTATTGAGGAGTTTGACATGGCAGAAATAGATGAGCGCCTGGACAGAGTGCGTAAATTATTAAAAGATCCAGATTTCCTTGCAGGAAATGGATTATCGAACGAAGTGAACATAAGAATCTGCTGTTATGATGCGGCGGATGAAATGAGGGTGAGACACTTTATCAAGCAGATCATGGCAGATCAGTCCCTGCCATGTAATTTAAAAGAAAAGAACCTCTATGAGATTTTTCTCTCCTGCTGCGAGGATAAACGGATTCTGAATCGCATGGGGCAGATGGAAGAGAAAAAAGGAAAAGATGTCCTGCAAAAGCAGATTGAAAAAGCGATAACCGTTAAAGATTATGTCGACAAAATATGTGAGCACCCGTTTGAAAAGGGAGACGTAATTTTACTTACAGGAATCGGTGATGTTTTTCCGTTTATGCGAGTTCACATACTCCTTGAGGCATTGCAACCGAAAGTTAGTGCAACTCCAATCCTTGTCATGTATCCGGGAGTATTTGATGGCAGGCATTTGAAGCTGTTTGACCGACTGCCAGCAAATCCATATTACCGTGCGTTTAACATTATCTGAGAGAGGGGTGTATGATGAAAATTCAAAACATGTTTCAGGATGACATCAATCGAGTTATCAATGGTGTCATCCAGGTTGAACAGTTGGATGAAACTACTGAACGAGAAGTCAATGAATATGTTGTCACTACAGAATTAAGAAGACATTTCATCAATTTTTTTACCTACTATGATGATGCTTTTGATAAGCCGACAAATGACATTGGTGTATGGATTTCAGGATTCTTTGGAAGTGGTAAATCACACTTTCTGAAAATGCTGTCTTATATCCTTGAGAATAAAGAAATCAGCGGCGTTCGCACAGTAGAGCGGTTTCGTAAGAAGTTTGATGATGACCCCGGCACTTTTATGCTGATTGACAGGGCGACACAAGGGCCAACGGAAACGATTCTTTTCAATATAGATATCGAAGGATTCAGCAATAAGGACAAAACTGCTGTTTTGAAGGTCTTTGCAAAGATGTTCTATAACCATTTGGGATTTCTTGGAGAGGATTTAAAGATAGCAAAGCTTGAGCAATTTATTGCAAAGCAAGGCAAGACAGAAGAATTCAGGCGAGTATTTGAAGAAATCAACGGTGCAAGCTGGCTGGAAACCCGCACATCCGCTGCATTCTTTGAAGATGACGTTGTAGAGACTATGAAACAAGTTCTTGGCATGAGTGAGATCGCAGCGCGAAACTGGTTTAATGGAACAGAAACTGCTGAAATCAGTATCTCTCAACTTGTGTCAGAGATTAAAGATTACATTGATAGCAAACCAGCAAACTTCCGCCTTCTTTTTATGGCTGATGAAGTTGGTCAATATGTTGGTACTGATACAAATCTACTACTGAATCTTCAATCGCTTGTTGAGGAAGTTGGCAGTAAATGCGCAGGAAAAGTATGGATAATCTGCACAGGACAAGAAGCCGTCGATGAAATAATTAAGGTTCGCATGGATGAGTTTTCACGTATCCAGGCGAGATTCAAGACTAGATTGTCGCTTTCTTCCTCTGCTGTAGATGAGGTGATCCAGAAACGACTGCTCAAGAAAACGCCAGAAGCTGAGGAACTTTTAAGAAAAGAATATGAAGTTAATGACTATGCATTGAAAAATCTGTTCACATTCACCGATTCTGTTCTGGATATCAAAGGATACGGCGGAGACACAGAGTTTGTTGTTGATTATCCGTTCGTTCCTTATCAGTTTATTCTGGTTCAGAAGATTTTTTCTGAAATTCGCAAACATGGTGCTGCTGGGAAACACTATTCCGGAGCAGAGCGTTCCATGCTGGATGGCTTTCAGATTGTAGCTAAGTCAATTGAAGATCAGGATGAGCATGCCATTGCACCGTTATATCCGTTCTTCGACAGTCTCTATTCTATCCTTGACGGGTCTGTTCGACGTGTAATAGATCGATGCCAGAAAGCTGCTGAAAACGGGAATGGCATTGAGGCGGAGGACGTCAAAGTGTTAAAACTCCTCTACCTTATCCGCTATATCGATGATGTGAAATCCAACCTGGACAATATTACTATTCTAATGGCAAATAATATCGGCGTTGATAAGATTGCGCTTCGGACACAGGTTCAGAACTCACTCGATCGGCTGAAGCATGAGCATTATATCGACCGTCGTGGGGATGCTTATATTTTTCTGACAGATGAAGAGCAGGACATTGCTAAAGATATTGCTAATACAAATGTGAATACGGCTGATATCGTAAAGCGCGTTGGTGACATGCTTTTTAATGACATATATACAGCAAAGAAATTTCGCTATGGAAGGTATGATTTTCCATTTGATGAGAAGGTTGATCAAACATCATTTGGAACAATTAGCGGTGGGATGACACTTCGCTTCATGACAATTGCGGCAGATGAGAATGAGAAGCAAGAATTCCGCATGATGTCAGTATCTAAGGGATGCGTAATTGTGATCCTTGCAAATACTCCATATTACGAATCCTTAGAAAATGCCATGAAGATTCGAAAATATGTGAAACAGCGCAATATCAATCAATTGCCAAAGTCTGTGCAGGATATTATTCGTGATCAGCAGGATGAAGCTAGTAGGTATGAGATTAATGCAAAAGAACAGCTTGAAAATGCAATTGAAAAAGCTGAGTTTTATGCCGATGGTGAACACATTGAAATAACAACCGGAACTCCAACTTCCAAGATTGATCAAGCAATGCAATACCTGGTTTCTCATGTCTATAAGGAGCTTGACCTGATAAATGAACCGGCAGAAACAGATGCCGATATCATCGCTGTATTAAATGGAACTAAAAATTTTGAAGATGGAGTTGAGCCGAATCGTGATGCAGCTGTCAAGATCGAAGAATATCTTGAAATGCAAAATAATAGGAAATTACCTACTTCGATGGATGATATTCAGTCTAGATACCAGAATGTTCCATATGGGTGGAGAGAAATAGATATTGCATTTGTTGTTGCATTACTAATTAGGAAGCAGAGAGTCACTATTAAATATGGTGGAGTAACTATCAGGGCAAATGATCCGAAGCTTCCAGATATGCTGCGCAAGAAGAGCGAACGTGGAAAAACGATGATCTCCATGAAGCAATCTCCGTCCGCGCAGAAGATGAAGGCTGCAAAGGATATCATGCGAGAATATTTCGATATCATGGATATCCCGGATAATGAGGACGAGTTTGCTGACCTTATTATCAAGAAGTTCGAGATTCAGAAGGAACATTATCTAGAACTAGATCAAAGATATGTCGGCAATAGATATCCGGATCATGGCAAAGTAGATGTGGCCATTCAGTTGATGGAGGATGTTCTCTCTCAGCGAAAAGATAACATCGCCCTTATTGACCGCCTTGTTGCTGATAACAATAAGCTCTTTGACAGCAAAGAAGACATGCAGCCGGTTGAAGAATTCTTCAACAACCAGGTTACTGTCTTTGATGCTGCAGTAAAGATGGAATCTGACCTTAAGGAAGACTTGTCCTACATCGAAAAGGATGAAGAGACAAAGAATGCCCTTAACCAGATCCGATTGATCACAGTTGTGAAGGCAGATGATCCCAGTGTGTACAGGAGAATCCCGGAGCTCAATGGACTCATGGATACTGTAAGGGCCGGTCACGATAAGATGCTGGAGGAGAAACGGAAAGAGCTTCTGGATATCGTTCAGCAGTGCCTTGGAGAGATTCATACGGCAGCCGCGGATTCTGGTTATGATTGTAAGAATATCGTTATCGCAGCAGACAATTACTATGCAGGTAAGAAAGAGGATATCGCTTCAAAGCGGATCATTACTCTCCTTGACGGCCTCATTACACAGATGTGGAACTACAAGGATGATACCCTGCAGAGAATCGAGGATGGGAAACCACAGCCAAAGCCTGTGACTCCACCTCATGTAGCTCCGAAGCCACCGATGAAGAAGCACATCAAGAACGTCTATCGGCAGGCTATCTTTAAAGCAGAAACACTGGAGAGCCAAGCTGATGTTGATAAGTATGTGGAACGCATGAGGAAGTATCTGTCAGAACTCTTAAAAGACTGTGACGGCATTAAGCTGAACTAAAGGAGAAGATTTCATGGATAAGAATGCCATTAAGAAATATGCAACTTGGGCACGCACGGAGCTTATTACCCGTGTCACTCAGCGTGCAGAAAAATATGGAATCAGTGCGGATGCCGATCCCAATGCAGATACCGTAAGAGACATTGTCCTGACAGCCACTGAAAAGAAACAGCGTGCAGCTCTCATTGGAAAAGTAAAAGAAGAAGGCTTTGATCAGGTGATGGAGGAAGTCGCCTATACCTGGTTTAACCGTTTCTCTGCCCTTCGCTTTATGGAAGTAAATAACTATCTTCCTTCCAGAGTGCGCGTGTTTACTGATGATAACAATGAGTTCAAACCGCAGATCCTGACAGAAGCCATCCATATGGAGCTGGAAGGTCTCGATATGGAAAAAGCCTATGCATTTAAGGAATCGAATAATGATGAGGAGCTTTATAAATATCTCCTCATCACACAATGCAATGCGCTCTCAGCAACGCTACCGAGAATGTTCCAGAAGATTGCGGATTATACAGAATTACTGTTCCCGGATAATTTGCTCAGAGAGGGCAGTGTTGTTCAGCAGATGATTGAACTGATTCCGGAGGAAGATTGGAAGGATCAGGTTCAGATTCTTGGATGGTTATATCAATACTATATTGCCGAGCCTAAAGATATGCTGATTAATGCTCATAAGCAATATGGCATAAAGGATATCCCTTTTGTGACGCAGCTTTTTACATCAGACTGGATTGTTAGATTTATCGTAGAAAATAGTTTGGGAAGGTTGTGGTTAGATGGGCATCCTAATGATCCTGTCAAGAATAATTGGAAATACTATGTTGATGAGGACGTTACCGTACCAGCACAGGCAGAACAAAAGGCGAAATTATTACATCCAGAAGAACTAAGATGTATCGACCCATGTGCTGGAAGTGGGCATATTATCGCTTACGCCTTCGATGTTTTGATGAAATTATATTTGTCGTATGGATACACAAACCATGAGGCGGTTGAGAGCATTGTAAAAAACAATATATTTGGCCTCGATATTGACGAACGCGCAATTCAGATAGCATATTTTGCAATAATGATGAAGGCGTGCGAATACGACAAAAGGTTCTTAAAGAGAGGCATCCAGCCTAATGTATATGTCATTGCACAAGGAAATGACATTTCAACTGATACGATCAATTATTTTTGCAATAAGGATCAAACACTATCCTTATATATAAGAAAACTCATTAATGAAACAAACAATGCATCGATTTATGGATCATTAATAGAAATAAATGGAATTGATTTCCAAGCTTTATATAAACGGATTGAAGAGATAAGAAGTGAAAATACTCTGTTTTCTAGTTCTACCATTAATGAAATATTACCTTTACTTCATTCATCAGAGTTACTTTCAAAAACATATGCGGTAGTATTTACAAATCCACCTTATATGGCAGCTAAATACATGCCTAATTCACTAAAAAGCTATATAGGCAGTAAATATCCGGATTATAAATCTGATCTATTTGCGTCGTTTATAGTGAGATGCAATGAAATGTGTGAACCATATGGTCATCTTGGATTTTTATCTCCATATGTTTGGATGTTTATACAGTCATATGAAAAACTTAGACGCTATATTTTTCAACATATGACATTTTCTTCGTTAGTTCAGCTTGAATATAATGCATTTGAAGCAGCATGTGTGCCAGTTTCGGCATTTACTTTTAGAAACTATCAATGTGATGCGCCATTTGGTTGCATTAAGCTATCTGATTTTAGAGGCATAGAAGTACAATCGCCTAAAACTTTAGAAGCGATTAACAACAGAAATTGTGGATATAGATATTTAGCTAATCAAAATAATTTCAAAAAGATTCCTGGTTCGCCAATAGCTTATTGGGTGAGCAACAAAGTCATTCAAGCTTTTGATAAAGGCGTTAGTATAGATAGTTTAAGTGATTTTACTGGTTCTCAGAATATTACTGCGAATAATAGTGCTTATCTCAGAATGTTTTGGGAAATTGACTTTAACGATATCGGAAAAAATTTACATTGGGCATATTACGCTAAAGGCGGAGAATATAGAAAGTGGTTTGGAAATATACAATTGGTAGTGGATATTTCTCCAGAGGCTATAAGGTATTATAAAGAATGTCCTACGGCTAATTATTTAAACGAGAAATATTGGTTTAGAGAAGGCATAACTTATTCTGCAATAACATCATCCGGTACAGGATTTAGATACTATGAGCCAGTGGGCGGATTCGATAAAGGCGGTGCAACAATATGTGGATTAGGCGATAATCTTTATTATGTTTTGGGATTTTTGAATTCCTGTATAGCTGAATTTATCCTTCAGGTAATGAATCCCACTATTAATTTACAGGTTAAAGATGTGAAATCACTACCAATTATTATTGATAAAAAAGAAAAACAAACTATCGATAAACTTGTAAAAGAGAATATTAAAATATCAAAACAAGACTGGGATAGTTTTGAGGTTTCGTATGGATTTGCGAAGAATCCTCTTGTAAGGAAAGTAACATCGATATCAGATGCGTTCTCAGACTGGGAAAAGGAATGTAAGAATAGATTTGATTCACTGAAAGATAATGAAGAAACAATAAATAAAATTTTCCTGGATATATATGGAATAAATGGAGAACTCACTCCTGAAGTAGGGGAAGATAAAATTACTGTTCGTAAGGCTGATCTCTCTCGCGATATACGATGCTTCATCTCATATGCGGTTGGATGCATTTTTGGAAGATATTCTCTTGATAAGGACGGAATTCAGCATGTGGATGGTATATTAAACGAACAAAATGATCACGGATTTAAGATAGATAAAGATGGAATTTTGCCAATCTGTGATGATGAGTATTTTGAAGACGATATTGTGGGATATTTTATTCGGTTCGTAGAATATATTTATGGAAAAGATACCCTTGAAGAAAACCTACAATTTATAGCGAAAGCCCTAGGTGGGAAGGGAACATCCAGAGAGATAATTAGACAGTACTTCTTGAATGATTTCTTTAAGGATCATTGTGCGCAATATGCCGTCACTGGGTCTGGTAAAAGGCCAATCTACTGGTTATTTGATTCTGGGAAAAAGAACGGTTTCAAATGTTTAGTTTATATTCATAGATATAGGGCGGATACATTGGCACGTATTAGAACTGATTATGTTCATGAGCAACAAGCAAGATATCGCACAGCTATTGCTGGTATGGAAAGACAAATGATAAATGCTACAACGGCAGAACATGTGCATATAAATAATCAGCTAAAGAAGCTGAGAGATCAAGCAGAGGAAACTCGCATTTACGAGGAAAAGATACATCATCTTGCTGATCAAATGATCAAGATAGATTTGAACGACGGAATAGTTAATAATTATGCAATTTTTCAGGATGTACTTGCAAAAATTAGGTAATGGAGGTGGCCTTTATGGCATTGCCTGATTCAGAGAAAGTAATACAGGAATTGAACCGGCGCTTTGCGCAGCCACTTCCGGAATTCTATGATAGACGGATTATTTTCTGGTATGACGAAGACCGGGAATTTGAGGATAAGATTGCAGAGATAGAACTGGCGGATGCAAAGATTATTGTTCTGACCGGATCAAATAATTTTGATGTGAAGAAACTTCTCTCATCTGATGACAAGACCAGCAATTATTGTATCTATTGCCCGATCTCTTATCCGGACACAGAGAACTGGCTACTTCCGGTTCAGCTATATAGTGAAGAGTTCCGTGCTGATCTTGTTTCGATGTGGATGGAAGAGATGCAAATCGAAAACACAGCAAATCTCCGGAAGGCTGTAAAGGATTACCGTAGCTTTTTCAAAGCGAAGGCTCACCGCACAAAGATTGCCACTCTCAACCAGAAGATAGAAAAACCGGTTCAGCTGCATAAGGCGGTAATGGCTGTTCTCTGTGGTGTAAAGGATACCAATCCTAATCTTCTGATTCGAACAGTTCTGATGGCAGGGACCGAGCAGGAGAATAACAGCACCTACCAGTCATTCGTCAAGTTTGGCGCAGATAAAGAGTTCTGGCAGATGGTGGCTCAGGTTTCCGGGTATCGTGAAGAGGAACCGGATCTCGGAAGGATGTCCTGCCATATGCTAATGACGGCGGCTACACGCACTATGCGGATTGAGAACTTCGCAGGTCTTGATCGCTTTATTTCCACGCCGCATCAGTCTTATTGCTATGACTTTGTCTCTGAATGGATCCACAGTGGTAAAGCAGAAACGCTGTATTCGATTGCCCGCAGCACGGAGGAGGAACTACGTCTTCCGGCAAGGTTTAGCAAGCTCTCGGTTGAAGACCTTGCAGATACAGAGATTTTTCCGTGTGTCGACGAATGCATTCTCGCAAAGCTGATGACCGACATCACGGACAATATTATCAATGTCGATGAGATCGCTTGCATCGTTGAAAAGAGAAGAACTTTGCTTTGGTATGAACGCACGGAGAATTTCTACGTAGGAATTCTCGAAGTGGCCCATATGCAGCAGTTTTTCTTGGATCACTCAGCCGGTTTCCATACGATAGAAGCACATAAAGTCTGGAAGGAATATACGCAGGATTACTATCGGATGGATACCTATTATCGACGATTCCATCTTGCTTTTCAGAAGAGCCTGAATGCGTCCAATCCGCTTCTTGATGATCTTTTTAAGCATGTGGCAGATAGCGTGGAAGCACTGTATGCAAACTGGTTTCTTGGAGGACTTGGAGAGAACTGGTCCAATGCCGCTGCGGATAATCTTGCGCAGTATGGAAAGGTGCTAGAAGTGGCACAGCAGCGGGATTTTTATCGCTCGCACGTTGCAAATGCGGATACAAGAGTCTTTGTCATCATCTCTGATGCCATGCGCTATGAAGTTGCCGCATCTCTTGCAGAAGAACTGCGACGCGAAACACAGGCCAATGTTAAACTGGAATCATGTGAAGCGATCTTTCCGACCGTTACCAAATATGGCATGGCGGCATTACTGCCTCATAAACAGTTGACAGCGGAACTGAATGCCAAAGGCGAAATCAACGTTCTCGCAGATGGTAGTGCTACGGATGCCAATTATCGGGAAGCTATCTTAAAGAAAGCAGACGGAGCAAGCGTTGCTCTCCAATACAAGAATATTATCGGGCTGCCCCGCGCTGAGCGGAGTGCGCTCGTGAAAGGAATGAACGTAGTCTACATTTACCATAATACGATTGACCATATGGGACACAATGATGAGACCCGTGTTTTTGCTTCCTGCGAGGATACGATTACAGAGCTGAAAAACATGGTCCGTATTATTACGAATGAGTTCTCAGGCACCCGGATCTTTATCACATCGGATCATGGATTTCTGTATACCTATAAGCCCCTCACGGAAGACAGCAAGCTTGATAAATCCACGGAGTCTTCTGAAGAGGTGGAAGTAGACCGTCGTTATATGATCACGAAAAAAGGTGCCAAGCCAGAGTATCTTCTTCCTGTGAAGTTTATGGATGACACTCAGTTTGATGCCTTTGCACCAAGAGAAAATATCCGTATCAAGAAAAAGGGCGGCGGCATGAACTTTGTTCATGGTGGAATCAGCCTGCAGGAGATGGTTGTCCCTGTGATTGATTACCACTTCATCCGTTCTGACTCGGCAAAATATAAAAAGAATCGTCAGAAGTATGACACCAAGCCGGTAACGCTTAGTCTGCTGTCCTCTACGCATAAGATCAGCAACATGAACTTCTCTCTGAATTTCTATCAGAAAGAGGCAGTAAGCGATAATCATGAGGCTGCAACATACATTCTCTATTTTGTCGATTCAGAGGGAACACAGATCAGTGATACACAGCGGATTATTGCAGACAAAACATCCGTCAATAATCAGGAGCGGACATACCGTGTAGGATTCAATTTGAAGTCCAGAAAGTATGACAACAAGGAAACTTACTATCTGGTGATAGCAGATGAGAGCGGATTGCAGATGCCGCAGAGAGAAGAATTTACGATCGACATTGCGTTTGCATTTGACGATTTCGATTTCTTTGACTAACGATAAGAGGTAAACGATGGACGATGAAATAGCAGAGAGCACAAGCTCTCGCGAAGTGATAAAAGAGAAACTTCGCCGTTCCTTCGATGGAAAAATCGTCAGGAAGGACCTAACAAAGAAAATTAAAGAAGGAGCCAATGTCCCGGTCTATGTGCTCGAGTTTTTGCTTGGCCAGTACTGCAGCTCAGACGATGAAGAAGTGATCGAGCGTGGGATCGAGAACGTGAAGCACATCCTTGCCGAGAACTACGTGCGCCCGGATGAAGCGCAGAAGGTGCTGTCCAAACTTCGTCAGAAGGGCATCCATACCATTATTGATATGGTTACGGTGACACTGAATCTCCGTTATGACGAATACGAGGCTTCCTTCTCGAATCTTGGCCTTGCTGGAATTCCTATCAGTCAGGAATATCCGGAGAAATATGACCGTCTGTTATGCGGAGGGATATGGTGCATTGTCCAGCTGGAATACGACTCAGCGGAGGACGCGGTTCCAGACATTATCTCTACTGACGGTGAGCGGATTCAATCCAAGCGGAAGAAACAGAAAGACACGACACCGATCAGCATCCGGAAGCTGACTCCGATTCAACTGCCAAGCGTCAACATGGAGGAACTTAAAGAAGGCCGGAAGAACTTCACCAAAGTTGAGTGGCTCGATGTTCTGATGCGTTCTATCGGTATGGAACCGGATGAACTCAAAGAGCGGGAGAAATGGTTGCTCCTTACCCGTATGATCCCGCTCATTGAGAATAACTTCAATCTTTGTGAGTTGGGGCCGCGTTCGACGGGTAAGTCCTATCTTTATAAGGAAGTGTCGCCGAATAGTATCCTCGTCTCCGGCGGCCAGACCACTGTTGCTAATCTTTTCTACAACATGGGGAGGAAGACGATTGGTTTGGTTGGTCTATGGGACTGCGTTGCTTTCGATGAAGTGGCTGGTATCAAGTTTAAGGATAACGATGGCATCCAGATCATGAAGGATTATATGGCCTCCGGATCCTTTGCTAGAGGCAAGGAAGAAAAGGCTGCCACTGCATCGATGGTATTTGTCGGGAACATCAATCAGAGTGTAGATGTACTTCTGAAGACATCTAGCCTCTTTGATCCATTCCCACCGGAGATGGGAACGGATACAGCATTTCTCGATCGTATTCATTGCTATCTTCCGGGTTGGGAAGTACCGAAGTTTCGTCCTGAGCATTTTACGGATGACTATGGATTTATCACAGACTATCTGGCTGGGTGGATCCGTGAAATGCGGAAGGAACAGTATGGCGACGCACTGGATCGGTATTACCATCTTGGAAAGAATCTGAACCAGCGTGATGTTATTGCTGTACGCAAGATGGTAGATGGATATATTAAGCTACTCTATCCAGATGGCGTATTTAGTAAAGATGACGTTGAAGAAATTCTGAAGATTTCTCTAGAAATGAGACGACGCGTAAAGGAACAGTTGAAGAAGCTCGGTGGCATGGAATTTTACGATGTCAACTTCTCCTATATTGACAACGATACTTTTGAAGAGAAATATGTTTCTGTACCGGAACAGGGCGGCGGAAAACTGATCCCGGAAGGACTATGTAATCCGGGACAAGTCTATACGGTCAGCCGTGGCAAGTCAGGAATGCTAGGTGTATTTCGTCTAGAGAGTCAGATGCTTCCGGGCAATGGCAAGCTCATCTGCACGGGGCTTGGAAGCGATCGTGGCGCAAAGGAAGCAACGAATACCGCTTTTAACTTCTTGAAAGCAAATGGTAATCGAATAAGCGGTTCCATCAGCATGTCCACAAAGGACTACAATATCAACTATCAGGATCTGCAGGGCATTGGCATAACTGATAAACTTGCACTTCCGACTGTGATTGCATTATGCTCTATTGCGCTTAATAAGCCGGTACTTAGTTCTATGGCTGTTCTTGGCGAAATCAGTATTGCAGGATCCTTAATTAAAGTTGATGAGCTCGCTAATTCTCTTCAGGTTTGCTTGGATTCCGGAGCGAAGAAAATACTACTTCCAATTACGTCGGCGGCAGACATGGGTATGGTACCGCCAGAATTGATGGGAAGTTTTCAGATCATTTTCTATAACAGTGCAGAAGATGCAGTATTTAAAGCCCTCGGAGTTGAGTGATAAGTAAGATGTCAAATACAAATTCTGATAATCCAATAGTAGGTAAACAATTTCAAGATCTTGCCAAGTATGCACTTGAAAGAGTTCGTTGCACAGAATTTGAAGAAGAACCAAGCATTCCCATTGGAATCCCAGCAAAGGAACATAAATTTGATTTGGCGAATAAAGACAAGTCTGTTGTTGCAGAATGCAAATGCTATACATGGACGGATTCTGGGAATGTTCCGAGCGCCAAACTGATGGGGTTGGATGAGGCATTATTTTATTTCAGCTTTCTTCCTGACAGCACCAAAAAGCTGCTATGCATGAAAAAAGCAACGTATCCCGAAAAATCTGAAACGCTTGCGGAGTACTTTTGTAGGGTGCATGGCCATTTATTAAGAGATGTGGAGGTGCTGGAGATCTCTGAAAACGGAGACATTAGGAAGATATCTGTTCCCCAAACTGATTAAGGATTTTGATCTCATGAAAGCAGAGCTTCTTTCTTGAAGTTTCATTTCGAATAGATCTACTTAGTAATTTTTAGCTTCCGGCAGATGCCGCTCAGCGGCTGCACCCAACCGTGTATACATCTCTTTTCTGAGATATTCCGGGAAGACGATCGTTACTTCATCCAGAAACCGATAGCAGAATAATATAGCCCCGGTTTTCGGAGCACTCACCGTCACTTCGAAATGTTCCTCATCTATCCGGTGCAGGATCACATTTCTTCCGAACTGGTCGATCACATAGTCAAGCATGCGGTTTGCGCATCGGAACGTTACGCTGATATTCTCACCGGAAAACATGAACAGTTGCTTCCCGGCATATTCCGCAGCATCTTCCGTGTAGTCGAAGGTCGAGCAGGGGAGGTCCATCATGCGAAGATTTATTATCCTGTCCATGCGGTACTGCATGAACCCGGGATAGATTCCTCCGGTGACCACGAGATAGAACTCCGAGTTTGCAAAGGTGATGTAACGTGGCTCCACGATAATCTGCGTCGAGTTTGCCTGATGCAGCTCCTTGTCAAAGCCGTAATGACAGTAGTCGAACGTGACTTTTCGGTTTTTAGCAATTGCATTCATGAGCAGTTCAATCTGGGTAATGAAGTCCTTGTGGAGTGTTTTCTTTTCGTTGGAGCGGAAAATGTTCGTTCGCAGTTCACTTTTCTTGTAGCGACTTGTCAGCCGCATAAGTTTCTGAATCAGCTGTTCGCTTTCCGGAATGCTGATGAATCCGAGACAATGGATCATGGAGCAGAACAGGATGATCTCCCCTTGATCAAGGCAGAACCGCTCGAGATAGTATCCCCGTCGATGAGGATCATAGACCACTGTGAATCCGAATTCCTGAATGTCTCTGATGATAAGCCCGAATGTCTTTCGTCGGATGCTGATTTCGTAATCCTCGAGAAGCCTCCGCTCAATTTCTCTGCGGGGCATGCAGTGGTCCTGATCTGTGTTTTCGATCAGGATGCTCACTACGGCAATCATGGTACGTCGGTCATGCATACAATTTCCTCCCTTAACAAAAAAACAGCCGAGATGCTTTTCGGCTGTTGGTATGATAAGGCTGAATCTGCTATCGAGTCTTCCTGGCGGCTTTTTGAACGAAGTCAAGGTCGGAGGAATCAGGGCGGTATTCCATGATGTCTCCGGGCTGGCAGTTCAGAATTGCACAGAGGGTGTTGATAGTTTTAGTGTTAAGGTAATTATTGTGATGGATTCGGTTAAGCTGGGATCGAGAGATCTGGTAATTCTTAATCAGTGAATACTGGCTGATGCCGCGAGCTTTTAGAAGGTCCCAAAGTTTGTCGTAAGTGATCATCAGCTTCATCGTAAAGATAGACTCCGTATCTGGATAGTTTCCATATATGGAGTCTATTTTTCTCGCCAGAACTCATGATGTGTACCCTGTAAGGAACAGGTGATGAGCTTCAATAAGGCTGGGGAGAACAAGAGTCGTGCAGAGAGCCGCAGGAGTCGTATGACGGAACTTTCGGATCTTGCGTGATGCTTTAAGCTGTGGTTATGAAAGATGCGGATCTCAGCAGTCTGAAACATGAAATCGGGGAGCGGATCATGATGGAGCGGAATTTCCGCAGGCTCAGTCAGATCGAGCTTGCGGACCAGCTTCACTATTCCAAGGCGCAGATCGGTAAAGTAGAGCGCGGGGAATGCATGGTCACCATGGAGATGGCAGTGGCGATCTCAAAGTATTTTGAAATCTCACTGGATTATCTGATCTTTGGGAAGGAAGACCAGGATCCGGAAGGGATCCTGCAGGCAGTCCTGGATCGTTTGAACAGCACGCATGAAGAGAATACATACTTCCTTGCGTGTCATCTGCTGGGCAGAAGAAATCCTTACAGGAGACCGAAATGAAGAAGCGGGGCTCCAGCAGGAAATCCTATCCGTTCATCAAGGTATATCTCGACATCGTAAAATGTGCGGAGTTTCAGAAGCTGCTGCAGATTCCGGTCTACGGCATGCAGGCAGCATATCTTTATATCCGTCTTGCGCTGTACACCACCAATAACGGAGGCGTGCTCACGGAGCGGATCGGCGAAGAGGAGATAGATCTTTCTGCTTCGGATCTCGTTCAGATCGTGAATGCGGCAGGTGCGGATCTTGCCACGGTGAACATGCTCGTGAATTCGCTGAAGCAGTGTCACCTGCTCTATCAGAATTCCTTCGGGCATCTTGCCGTCACTGGATTCTGCTATACCGGGGATCCTGCGGAGCCGTCGCTTCATAATGCAGAGCGTCCGGATGAGGTCGTTCGACCGCTGGGCAACTGGATGGAGGCAATCGATCGAAGAGTGATCGCGGCAGGGTTCCGGGAGAAGGCAATTGCAGGAGGCATCCTTTCGATCCCGGAATATTCAGAAGCAGAAGTGATGACTTATGGAGAAATCGTGGAAGCGATCGGCTTGCCGCGAAGGACAGTGATTGACCATATCCTGAAGCTTTCAAAGAAGCATCCGGATGCAGTGATCACAGTGAACAGCCGGATCAAGAAATTCCGGAAGTGCTATCTGGATGAGTTGAAGGAAACATTCGCCCAACTTCCGCCTGAGTCCTGCCGAAGTTCCGCCTATGCAGAACAATCTGAAGCAAATGCTAAAAGCATGCATGAATATGCGGAAAATGAAGATCCGCCTATGCATCGCCTAGGCTCCGCCCATGTTTCGCCTAACGCACAGAAGAAAATAAGAACTCCAGAAGAAAAAGAGGATGATGGAGTTCTGGATCTTCAGTATCTCTACAGCATCGCGCTGGATTTTCCGATGAAGGCAAACGAGAAGTCGCTGCTTGCAGGCATGCTGAGAGAATACGGGAAGGATCGGGTGCTGGAGGGGCTGAAAGCAATCCGGGCATGGGAGAACAATCCGGCGTATGATCCGGTGCAGAATCCGGTGACAAGCATTGCATATCTGAAGACTGTGCTGGAGAGGACCAGGAAGTCTGCGGTCCCGGCCATTGATGAAGCAAGAGATATCTCAGGAAAGGCTGCAGAGGTCGCTGAGGCTGCCTGCTGCAGAAGAGAAGCACTGATTGCAATCTTTGAGTTTCTGAAGCCATATTGGTCAGATGAAGAGCTGACTGCGGCAGTTCGGGAATGCTGTACGCTCCAGAGAGAAATCACGAGAGAAAACATTGATGACTGCCTGCGTCATCCGGATGGAGCGGGACGCTCATGAACCGAAAGAAGCGTGTTGCCTTTGAACGGGTTGCACGGCAGTACCGGAATTATCAGCGGGAGCTTGCCATGCTGAAGAAAGAGGAGCACCAGCAGGAGTGGCAGACTATGGCGATGCAGGCGCTTGAGGAAAACATCGCAATGACGGAACGAACGCTTTCTCAGATCCGTTTGAAGCATGGCGAAAAAGCGGAACAATTAACGCGCGAGTGGCTGATCGAGCGGAAAACGCAGGCGGAGATTGCTTCAGAAGCTGGGATCAGTGAGCGACATCTGCGTAGACTTTTGGAGGCTTATCTGAATGATGCGCTTGGTGAGGATGAATGAGCAGAATGCGGTGGCGGTCACCAGAAAGGTGCTCGCTGCTTATCCATCGCTGAAGAAAGCAGAGAAAGAGTTTCGCGACAGGCTCACAGCGGATGAGCTAAGACTTGCGGATTATAGATCGCCGTCGTTTGAGCACATCGGATCATCTGGGGCAATCCACGGGGGATTTTCACTCGTGAATCTGCAGCGAAAGGACCTGGATGAAGAATGTTGGAACCTATGCCGTGATCTTCTGAAATGGGATGAGACGCTGATTCGATTTATTCCGAAACAGGATAGATGGATGATTCCCTTGCTCCTGAAAATCTATTTGGGCGGTGCTGGAATGAAGCATGTAACCACGGAATATGGGATTGATTATCAGAGCTTTCGAGAAGCAGAATGGAAGGCTTTGTATCAGGCTTTGTTTACAAATTGTGGAGAAAATGTGGAAAACTTCAACCGACTCTTAGATCATGCATTAGAACATGGAACGATCAGATTAATTGAGGAAAGGATGAACTAAATGTGTGAAAAAATCGAGAAATGCTCAATCATTGCAGATGAATAGCAGGCTAGGGGCAATTAATAAACCCGTAGATTATTCTCGACATAGTATTTGAATGCATTGGGAATGTTATAGGGGGCAAGGGCATTATTTTTTCATTGAACCGATTTTTGTTAAATTTTAGGTGTCAGGAGAAGTTTAGTTATTTAGCCTTTTCAATCCACTAATATTTTCTTATTCATGTTTTTTTGAAATTACCCCAAAAACCGCATGATTAAGCTAAAATTAGTTATGTAGGGGAAAGCATATGGAGAACAAAACAGATTTCAATGATCTTGTTAAAAAAATCGACTCGAAGGAAATATTGTTACCTGACTTCCAAAGAGACTTTGTTTGGAAAGACGACGAGCAGCAGAAAAGTATTACTGCTTCGGTATTAGCAAAAATGCCAATAGGCAGTATTTTATTATTGCAATCTGAGCCTACTGAATACGCATGTAAAAAAATAGGGTTAAATCAAGAAATAAATACTGCTGAAATAAAAAATAAGATTTATTTTTTACTTGATGGGCAACAAAGAATTACTGTTCTAACAAATGTCTTCTCGAATGAAATTCAAGATAATAAGAAAAGAATCTCTGATTTAGTATCTCCAAGCTTAAAAAGACGCTTTTTCCTACTGATTCCTAGATGGAAAGATCTTTGGAATAACCCGGAAAAGGATGACTTATTTGGAGTTAGGAGATTAAAATTCCCTTATTCAGATCCTGATAGTGATATACCAGATTTCCTGACAGGTGATATTAAAAGTTTTATTGTTTCCATGCAATTTTCACAAAAGGATGAAAAGCCTTATAATCCATCAGTTCAACTTTCAACAGACCTTGATACGTTTTGTCTTTCATATTCAGAGGGTTATCTTATTCCGCTATTTTTAACAATTGGCATAGGGAAAAATCAGTCTCTTGAGCAGCTACGATTTACTGAAATAATTAAATCAATAGCTCATAATATCAATAATGAGATAATGAATTATTATCAGAGCGTGTTGACTAATGATAATTTGCATAAAGGTTTTATCGAGAAATTTTTTATTGATGATGAGGAAGAAAAAAATGAGGTAATTAATAACCATGAATTGTTGGGGAAAAATCTAAAAAACCGCGAAACTCTTTGGCCATTCAACATGATGGATTATCTAAAAGGATGCCTAAAAGGGATGGTTCTTAATCAAGTAATAGTCTCAGAAAAAGAAAGAAAAAGAGCCATAGATATATATGAAAATATGAATCGCGGAGGAGTCACGCTAAATACTTTCGATTTAATAATGGCCAAAGTAGCTATTGTGAGCAAGGATAGATTTTATGACAGAATTATTTCTTTAATTACTTCACCTAAAAAGGATTATCCACTTGATGTTGTCCCTTCTCCAATAGATGAAATTATCAGAAATGATATAGAAAAAGGATCATTAAATTGTTCGCTATCTTGCGATTGCTACAATGATAATAAAAAAGAAATATCTCCTCAATATCTTGATGCATTTCTTGATGTGCTTTCGCTTTATTGCAATAATTCTGGTTATAATCCAGAAACATATAATATTAATGACATCAAAAAAAATTCTATTCTGAAACTAAAACCTGAAGAAATTAATGAAAATACAGAGAAGACTTGTTTCGCATTAGATCGGGCGTTATTTTTCTTTCAAACAAGATGTGGAATAAGATCGATTAAAGAGCTTAATAATTCCTTAATGCTTGTTATTGTAGCAACCATCTTTACAAACGAGGAGTGGTTCAAATCAAAACGAGTTCATAGAATATTAGAAGCATGGTATTGGGCTGCTTTATTTAGCGGAGAATTTGACAAAGACCAAAACGCAGCAATGATCAGAGATCTTCAAAATCTTGTAAAAATTATTATTGACTCTTCACAAGGCATCAAATGGTTAAGGGGTATGCAGTCTCTAGTATTAAATCAAACGAATTTCAGTGATAAGAGTTTACTTCTTATGCAAAAAACAGATGAAGATAGATATCCTAAGAGAAATTTGAGAGCTTCTATTTGCCAGTTTTTATTATCTCGGTCATACACTGATATGTTCGATAATGAAAAAATAATTTCTGCTTTTGGAAAAGAGGCTAATTCGTTAGAAGCGCATCATATTATCCCATTAGGCACAGTAAAGACGTATGGAGAAAGCACTAGAAAACTTCGCGATGATCCGGGAAATATATGCAATTCTCCATTAAACTTTGTTCTTATTACAAAAGAGGCTAATAATGCTATATCAGATGACCCATTAGATGTATATATACAAAAAATCTCTCCTGCTGCAAAATCTTCACTCCATATTTCTGAATACAATGCAGGTGCTAGCCCAGAGAAAGTACTAGAATCTCGATACACAGCTTTACTTGGTGATATTCAGAAAAGAATAAATGATTTATTACTAGGAATTTGAAAACGAGTCCAATCCGCATTAATTTTCATCGGCGTGTGGACTTGTAGATTACTAATATGATTCTGACAGGATAAATGCTTGCAATGCATGATAAGCCTTAGAGCTGTTGGCTTTGCAGGAGATTCGAGCGCGGTGATAATTTTAAAATATCTAAATGCCAAATAATGTTGTGGTAAATGATGTATTCGGACCTAATTATTCTATTTCGGAAAAAAGATTAGAGCAGTTTTCTCATGTACTGGATAATCCATCTGAATGTTATAAGTTCTATTGGTTGGAAGCTATTCTCACATTGATTGCAACGGGAGAAAGCGTTTTATCGTTCAGTGATTTGGTTGATCAGAAGATTGCAAGCGTATGGTTTACGGTTTCCACATATCACCTGAAGCTTGGAGCGAACAGGCAAAAATCTGGAGAAGAAAATAGGAGCTCCAATAATCTTGAAAAGGCGGTAAATCTTCTGTTTCCAAAAAGCGGTTTATCTGAAGATGCTGATAGGAGCGATATTTTAAAAGTTCTTAAAGAACATAGCCAAGAGATCTGGAAATTCAAAGCAGAAGTAACAAGAAGTGTAGCATTTCATTTCTTACGGCCTTATCTTTCGGTGGGCAATAGAGATATTAAGAAAGCCAGCACCATTAATGAAATCATGGAGGAAAATAAGAAGAATCCTCTTCCATATATCATTATTGAAGGGAAGGATATTCTGGACAGGAAGCTTGTTGTTAATCCAGCGTGGATAAATTTTCTTCTAACAGAAGCGCCAATTTTAGAAAAATGGATATTCTTCTGCAAGATTCAATTCCTGGAAGATCGGAATCCAGGTGTGCCAAATGTTCGATATAAACTGAAACGACCAAAAGATTATTCTCGTGTAAGAGACTATTCAAACGTGAAAAAACTTTGGGGCCTTGTGATTTCAAGAAATCCTGAAATTATTGATGTTTATACATGCAAACCAATAAGAGAAGAAAAATATGACTTGGACCATTTTATTCCGTGGTCGTATGTTGGAAGTGATGAACTCTGGAATTTGTTGCCTGCTGAGAGCAGAGTAAATCGATTTCTTAAACGAAATAATCTCCCCAAATGGGACGATTTCTTTGAGGGCTACGCATGCATGCAGTATGAACTCTATAAAGACGTTTTCTGCAAAGAAGATTTTGAAATATATGGTCAGTTTGAAAAATGCATGGCAAAAAATCTCACGTCTTTATGGGCTAGGAACGAACTATATCAGATAGGAAATACTGAGAGCAGTTTTATAAACATTCTAGAAACTCATATAAAACCTATCTATTCAGATGCGGAGAGGAGCAACTTTCAAAGTAGCTTTTCTAAATCTCTTGTTAATGATTATCTGTTGAAAAAATAGATAATCATTATTGGTGGGAATATTTCCAGTTTTTACCAGGGTACTAAAATAATCTTTCTTCCTAATAAGATATATTAGGAAGGCTTAATGGAAATGTCGTGGTACAATTAAATTGGATCTCATATGATGAAATGGTTTAATGACATCCAATTTGAGAACTAAGACATATTATGATTAAGTATATATGCAAACATTGTGATGGCTTGCTATGCGAATCAAGTATATGCCCGGTTTGCGGGAATAGAACTGAAATTTATAGTACAGCTATTTATTATTGCTCTGAATGCAACGCTCCTTGCTTTGAAGAAGAATGCCCTGTTCATCATTCAAAGAATAAAGAAATCGGAAAAGATTTGAGACCTGTTTTTGCTCAGGAAAGATTGTTAATTGAAGTCCTGCTTGGAAAGCCTTTGGAATTTGCAGGAAAGTCCGTGTGGAGTACTGCAAGCAATACCTTTTGGGTAAATGGCGGAAAAGTCACTTTTTCAATTTCTGATTTAAAAAAGGCTGATCCGAAATTAGTAATTCAGGAATTGGAAAAATATAAAGACGCGAATCAACAATTCGTGGATCATGATTTTGATAATGAACATATTCAGAAGTTTATTGAGATTAACCGATACCGATTGAATCAGATTACTGAAGAGGCAATCAATCACATTAAAGAAATTTCAAAAGGTTTTGAAATTGATGAGATGTTTGTTTCTTTCAGCGGCGGTAAAGATTCGACAGTGACAAGTAATCTTGTTCTTCGGGCTTTTGGTACGGAAAAGATTGTTCATATCTATGGCGATACAACTCTTGAATATCCTGAGTCTGAAAAGTACCTATCAGAGTTTAGAAAGCTATATCCTCAAACACCGATTCTGGTCGCGAAAAATAGGGATCAGCAGTTTAATGATCTTTGCGAAGTTGTTGGCCCGCCAAGCCGTGTGATGCGGTGGTGCTGCACGGTATTTAAAACAGGAGCTATTACAAAGAAAATAGAACAGGTATTTGGTGATCGGAAGCAATTGCTGTCCTTTCAGGGAATAAGAAGAGCAGAATCCGTCTCTCGCAGCAAATATGACCGAGATTCAAGAAACTCAAAAATATCAAAGCAGCTTGTTTCTTCACCGATTATCGACTGGCTTAACTTTGACGTGTGGCTTTATATTCTCAGCAATCATCTCCCGTTTAATAATGCTTATCGGCAGGGCTTTTCTAGAGTAGGCTGCTGGTGCTGCCCTAATAACAGCGGCTGGTCAGAATTTCTCTCTTCCATTTACATGCCTGAGGAATACGCAAAATTTCACGAGATGCTTTATTCCTTTGCAAAAAATGTAGGGAAACCTGATTGGAAAGAATATGTGGATCAAGGCGGCTGGAAGGCAAGACAGGGAGGAAATGGGCTGGAGTATAGCAAAAATGCTGTAGTTTCCTTCAAGCCATGTGCTTTGGAAGCAAATTCCTATAATTTTGAATTATCTCGACCAATTTCTGAAATGCTCTATACATTGTTCAAGCCGTTTGGAGAATTGAACTTCGATCTCGGAAACAAGCGGCTGAATGAAGTGTATTTATTGGACAAGAATACTAAAGAACCCATTCTCAAACTAAGCGGAAGATTAGGCTCAAGAACGTTGCGAGTTACAGTTTTAAAAAAAGTCGGAATGTTTAAGTATCCAAAGACTACAGAGCAGGCTTTGAATAACCAGATTACTAAGTTTCAGACCTGCATTGCCTGTGGATACTGCCAGTCAGTATGCAGGTTTAATGCGTTAAAAGTAACAAACACTGAACCGGGAAATGTCAGCAATAAGACGGTTCGTTATACGATCAATTCCGATATGTGCAGAAGCTGTATGGAATGTGTTACTCATTTTGACGGTGGCTGTTATATGAAGAAAGTATTGAGAGTGAAGAAAGCAGGTTAATATGGCGATCAAACTGAAAAAGAATGAATCGTTCTATATTCGTGAAGGATGGTTTGAAAAAGCTATCAATACAATCAACGAAGAAAAGAAGAATATATTCTTTAAGAATGAGGGCGTAAGATTTCTCGGAATTGGAGCCAATATGGTAAAGGGCTTGAAATACTGGCTTGCAGCAGCAGAAATCATTTCGGGAAAAGAAAATGAGCTCACTGACTTCGGAAAAGACCTACTTAAATATGACCCATATTTGGACACCAAATTCTCTTGGTTTTTGATTCATTATTTTCTAGTTATGAATAGAGAAGAATGTCCAATATTTAATCTGGTTTTTAATGCTGAGACAACTACATTCAGAAAACAAGATATGACAGATTACGTTTATCATCAGCTGATGAACGAAGATTCGAAAGTAAATAAGAAATTCGTCGAAGCAGATATGAATGTTTTCCTTAAGTCATACGTAAATGAAGTCCCTATACTGAACCCTGAAGATAATTATGTTTGCCCATTATCTTCTTTGAAACTTCTTAAGTGCGACTCTTCTGGTTATAGAAGAACTACACCTGCTTATAATTCTTTATCATATCTTATTGTTTACTATGCATTAACAGAGATTAACTCAGAAGATTCCTTTAACATTGAAGATTCCATGGAAGCTAAAAATTCTCCAATGCGCATTTTCAATTTAGACAAATATATGTATCTGCAGTACCTCGATGAAATGAGGAAAAATGAACTCGTAACAATAAATAAAACTGCAGGCCTGAATACTGTCTACTTTGAAAAGAGACAATCACTTGATGATTTATTCCAGGTGAATTTTAGGAGATAACGTATGTACAACGATTCCATTAAAATAAATAAAAATTTCCAAAGTTCAATTAATCTTGAACTTGATTTAGGAAATGAGAATAAAGTAGAGGAATACATTCCAACAACAGACATCTGTGATGTGTTAAAGAAATACGTAAACACAGCATTAGGATATTCTAATGACCGTGCAACAATTCTTGCTGGGCCTTATGGAAAAGGGAAGTCTTTTTTGCTGTTAATCCTCACTTATATTCTTGGAAAAAAGAAAAAGGATGAAGTGTACAGGAATTTTGTGAAGAGAGTTGAAGAAGTAGACTCAGAACTTTCTGATCGAATTAAAGAGATTGATAAAAAGAAGATCAGATTAATGCCTGTTATCATAAATTCGAACTATAGCGATCTTAATCAAGCCTTTATGTTAGCCTTAAATGAAGCTCTGGGGAGAGAAAAGCTGACTAATATTGTCCCTGAAACTGTTTATGAAGTATGTGTAAACTTGATTGATAAATGGGAGAAAGAGCCAAGGCAGCGAAAGGATGCATTGAGAGAATGTGAAAAAAAATACGGAACCAATCTGTCATCGCTTCGTAGAGAACTTTTAGATTTTTCACCAGTTGCATATGAAAAGTTTAAGAGCATTTATAATTGCACGACTTCCGGATTAGAATTCAATCCGCTTATTAATAATGACATTATAAAAATCTATCAGAATGTTTCTCATGAGATAACAATTCACGGGTATTCAGGAATGTTTATCGTTTTTGATGAATTTTCAAAATTTATTGAGAATTCTGATGAAAAATTGATGAGAGAACTCAAGATAGTTCAGGACATGGCAGAACTTGCTTCAAGATCAAGTGCTTCAGAGCAAATCAATTTCTGCTGTGTTACCCACAAGAGCTTGTCTTTGTATAGTTCTGGAACATCGAAAGAAGATGCAATTAAAACGGTGGAAGGAAGATTTAAGGAAATCAAATTCAACCGAAGTATGGAAGAAAACTATCAGATCATCTCTGCAGCAATCCAAAAAAATACAGCGGGGAAAAAGCTGACAAACAATTATATTAAACAGAATTCAAAATTTTATGAAGAGATGAAGGGCTCACAGCCATTTCATAATCTCAAGAATTATGATGTTCTGTTTAATGGCTGTTTCCCATTAAATCCTTTTACTGTATATTCTCTCATTCAGCTTTCTGAACATGTAGCACAGAACGAAAGAACATTGTTCACATTCCTGAGCGATACAGATGATAACAGTTTTTCTTCATTTATTCGAAATAATTCTGAAGGACTATTTAACGTTGACAAAGTCTATGATTACTTCAGTCCTCAGCTACAAAGAGATACAGATGAGTTAATGAGGGGAATTTGGTACCGCGCAGAAGGCACGTTAAGCAAAATCCGCGATCCAGAATCACGTAGAATTGTTAAGGCATTAGCAGTAATGCTCATGATCGATGATCCAGATCGTTTTGCTGCAAATGAAGAGAATCTCCATCTTGGGACAACACTTTCTCAAGAAACAGTATCATCAATTATTCAGACTTTATTAGATGATCGCTATATCAGGAAGAATCCGATTAACCAGCTCATTACTCTTGCAACGACGAATAACAAAGAGATTGAGGAGCAGATAAAGATTTTCCGGCTTACGAAAGGTAATTCAATCTCAGTTGAATCGATTGCTTCTGAAGTTGATGAAACTAAATACATCCTTCCTAGAAGATATAACGAGAAAAATAAAATCACAAGATATTTCCGGCTTGCTTATCTTACTGAAGATCAGTTACTTTCTCTAAATTCATTTTCTCTCCTTCATGAACAATATGGAGGGGATGGTTTAGTTATCAATCTGATATGGAAAAACGCTGAAGAACGGGAGATTAGGGAAAAGGTTAAAAGTATTGCAGATCCACTTGTTATTATCAGGTTTCCTAAACATCCGCTGGATTCACTTTTTGAAGATGAATTAATTCGATATCAGGCTTTGAAAGAACTTCAAAATAATGGCGGAAATGATGCCATTATTAATCGGGAAATTTCTCTATTAGAAGACGAGACAAAGGAAGATATTCAGACTTTAATAGCAGAAAATTTTGATACAGAGTGCAACTTCTGTAATTCCGCAGTGAATTCCGAAAATTTTATCCAGGTCCTTTCTGAGATTATGGATATTGTTTTCGATAAACCTATCATATTTAACAATGAATTGGTCAATAAAGATCGGGTAACTACTCAATATCAGAAATCTATCAATAATGCGATTGACTGGATGTTGGATGGACGCGGCAAATGGGAATACTCTCCTACAAGCCCTGAAACTACTGTCCGTAGTTCTGTGATAGATCAAATTGATTATCAAACCAATGCTAGAATATTTGTTGATCGAATTAAAGAATTAATTATTCATTCAGAGGATAATAATCTTGGCGTATCACAAATTACTGAAGAAAATGCTAATTCTCATTACGGAATTCGAAAAGGTATACTCCCTATCTTAATAGGGAAGGCGATCAGTGAGCTTTCCGATAATGTAATATTGTACCTTCAGAAAAATGAAATTGACTTGAATGCCGAGAATATTGTAAAAGCAGTTAATTCTCCGTCCAAGTATTATTTCGGGTTTTCTAAAGGCTCAAAAGAACAGACTGAATATCTGTATAATATGCTTAAAGTTTTTGGCATTAAACCTAGTAATAATTTCCGCTCAGACACGAAATTACTAGCAGAAGAGTATAGGAAATTCTTTTTTGGGTTGCCAACAATTTTAAGAACTTTACCTCAAGATAATTCACTTGGTGTTTCGACCGAAATATTGAATTACAGAAATGTATTCCTTACTTTCAATATTAATCCTAATGAATCAGTATTTGAAAAAGCTCTAATTTGTTTTCATACAAAAAGCTATCCTGTAATCTTTAAGAAAGTTCTTAAATTTATCAAAGGATGGAAAGAATACGTTGATACTTTTAAAAAGAGAATAATTAAGAAAATCAGAAAGTCGTTCTCTATTTCGAATTCAACAAGCTTAAAAATGGGAATTGAAGCATATCTTGATTCAAGAATTGAAAACTCAAGGCCAATATTGAGTGATTCGAACAATAGAATTCTGACGGCATTAAAAAACCTGAATTTCGATGACCAGAAAGCTGTTGATGATATCTCATTTGCGGGAATTAGTGCTTATATTGAGGACTGGGATTCCGACCGGACAGAAGAGCTTATGATGGTTATTGATTCTTTTAAGGATTCGCTTGAGAAGTCTAGTCGTCTAGACACGTCGAAAACTTCTATGGAACAAATCCTTGATAAATCAGATAATGTTGAGTTCAGCACGATTGGAAAATTAATGGAGGATAATATCGAAAATATTGTAAGCGAATATGGAGATAGTGTATCTGCTGAAGAAAAACTTGCCATTTTTGCTAAGATGATCAAAAAATACATATAGAGTGGGGGTGCCTATGATTTACTTTGATAATGCTGCTACAACTTTTCCAAAACCGGAAGAAGTGTATGAAGCAGTTGATAATGCAAATAGAAATTTTGCCTTTAATGCAGGTCGAGGAACTTATTATGCTGCACATCAGACGTTAGAAATGATAAATGAGACAAGGCAATTTCTAGGAGATTTAGTTGGAGTATCAGGAAAAACCGTATCTTTTGAGTCATCTGCAACAGAGGCATTGAATCTTATTATTTATGGGTTAGGTCTTGGCGAAGGGGATACAGTATATATATCCCCTTTTGAGCATAATGCTGTGGTAAGACCTTTATATAATCTGAAGAAATCAAAAAACATTAATATTGAATTGCTACCGTTTGATAAGAGCACCTGGGAATTTGATGAAGAGGAGGCAAATGATCTTTTCACTTTAAAAAAACCAAAAGCAGTATTTGTCTCTCATATCAGCAACGTGACTGGATATATTCTTCCGTTTGAAAAAATTTTCGCATTATCTAAAAAATGTGGAGCGATTAACGTTCTTGATTGTTCTCAGAGTTTAGGAGTAGTAAACCCTTCAATAGCAAACACAGATTTCATTGTATTCGCTGGTCATAAATCTTTATATGCAACATTTGGTATTGCTGGGTTTATCAATCTGTCAGGAGAAAGATTAAATATAGTAAAGAGCGGTGGTACCGGATCAGACTCCTTAAATCATGATATGCCAGAAAATGGCAATGGAAGATATGAAGCTGGCAGTATTAACAGTGTGGCAATAGCAGGGCTGAATCAGAGCTTGAAATGGCTTGCGAAAAACAATGTATTCCAGCATGAAAAAGAACTGACTGATTATGCTATCTCAAAACTGCAATGTATTAGTGGTATTCAGTTATATTTGCCTATTAATAATATCGAGAATATTCTCGGAATAATTTCGCTAAATGTTGAAAATTACTCCCCTTCAGATGTTGGATCAATATTGAATGATGAATATGGAGTGTGTGTTAGGACAGGATATCATTGCAGTCCATTCGTGCATGAGTTTATTGGAAGTTTAGATAAAGCAGGAACAGTGAGGATTAGTTTTGGCGCTTTCTCTGAAAGTAGTGAAGTTGACCAATTAATTGCTGCATTGAAATCTTTCTGATAATTGGAGTAAATAATGTCATTCAATTCTTTAAAATTTAAGATGTTTTATCGGCCGCCAATGGATGATATTATCCATGATTTTTTTAATCCGGTTTTATCTAAATCGGTCCAATATGATCGAGCAGTTGCTTTTTTCTCTTCATCTGTACTGTACGATATGACCATAGGCATTCAAGGCATGATGTCACATCATGGACATATTCGATATATTATTTCTCCTGAGAATTTATCTGATGATGATATTGAAGCTATTCAATATGGTTATGAAGAGAGAAAGCGACTTGCAATAGAAAAACTGAACTCCATTTTTGCCAGTCCAGCGAATCATTTTGAAGAAGAAAGATTAAACCTACTAGCTCATTTAATTGAAAATGGGACTCTGGATATTAAGATTGCTTTTCCACGGAACCGTGATTTGGGAGGAAAAGGTATTTTTCATGATAAATCCGGAATCATGACTGATGAAATTGGAAACAAGATTTCCTTTGTTGGCTCCTATAATGAAACTCATGCAGCTAGTTATTTGAATAATGAATATGTTACTGTTTTCTCTTCTTTGAATGGTGAATACATCAGAGTTGGACAAATGCAGTCTGATTTTGATGAATTATGGGAAAATGAGTACAAATTTGCTGAAGTCATTTCATTTCCTGATGGTCTTAAAAAAGTTATTCTTAGCCATGAAAAGCCCTCAATAGAAGATAATATTGATTTTATTGAATTTCCTCCTACTCGAAACTCATATTATTCTATTGAAACTTCAAAGCCAGAAAAACCATCAAATATTACCTTATTCGATTATCAGAAAACAGCTGTGAATAATTGGCTGAATAATAATGGAAGAGGAATAATTTCCTTGTGTACTGGTGCTGGGAAAACCTATGTAGCTTTAGAAGCAATTGTGAATTTAATTTGCTCACAGAAAGTTGCAATTATTATTTGCTGCCCATATCAGCATTTGGTAGACCAATGGTGTGAGGATTTATCCAAATGGCATTTTGATTATATTGCTGGTTATTCTGGAGCCCCTATAAAACAATGGAAGAAGAGGCTAAATTCAAAAATTGATGATTTAAATCGTGATGTTTCGAATTATTTTTGCTTTATTACCACGAATGCCACTTTCAAAACTCCATATATCCAAAATGAAATCCGGAGGATTGAAAAAGATGTTCTATTGGTTGTTGATGAGGCACATAATTTTGGGGCGCCAGGATTAAGAGAGCTTTTGGTTGACGAATTATACAAGTATCGGATGGCGTTATCGGCAACAATTGATAGATACAATGATGCAGAAGGTACTGCTGCTTTATATCATTTCTTTGGAGAAAAGTGCATTGAATATACGCTTAAAGATGGAATAGCAAATCATCAATTGACTCCATATTATTATTATCCGGTTCCGGTATCATTAACTGCCAGGGAATTAGATTCATATTATGAGCTAACAGATGAGATAAAAAAAGAAATTCGAATTGATAAAGACAGCCATAAAAGGACAATTACTCAAGCGGGGAAGAGATTACTTATTAAGAGAGCAAGATTAGTGGCTGGGGCAAAAAATAAATTGGCAGAATTAGAAAAGCTGATGAGGGAAGAAACGCATAACAATCATATCTTAGTGTATTGTGGTGCGACAACTGTAAATGATCCAGATTTTAAGGAAAATTCAATTAATCAAGATGATGAAAAGCAAATCACTGCAGTTGCTGATATTTTGAATAATAAACTCGGGATGGTCGCCAATAAATTTACTTCAGAGGAAAGTGCTGAGACGCGTAGAAAACTGATTCAGATGTTTGACGAAGGAAGTGTATGTCAGGTATTGGTAGCGATTAAATGCTTGGATGAAGGAGTTAGCATCAAAAGCATTAGTAAAGCATATATTCTTGCAAGTAGCACTAATCCTAGAGAATATATTCAAAGGCGAGGAAGAGTACTCAGAACGTATCCTGGGAAAAAATTTGCTTATATTTATGATTTTGTCACTTTACCAAAGCCGTTAGATGGAATTATGGATTATGATGATAAAGATGATCGAGATTTATCTTTGATTCGAAGAGAATTGCTACGGGTAAAGGATTTTGCAGAATTAGCAGAGAATTCTAGGGAATCAGCTCAACTAATTAACCAGATTAGAGATAAATATGGATCGAGTTTTACGGCTGCTAGGGGGATAGAAGATGAACCAGGATAATGGTCAGTTGGACAAGGTGGTTGTCGCATTATTAAAATCAGAAATATTAAAGATTGAAAGAGATAATGAATTTGCTATTCATAAAAAAACGACTGATGATAAAGTGACAGAAATCTATAATTTGATTAAATCGAGGGTTAGAAAATGATTATTGAGAAAATAATTATCAAAAACTTTCTTCCTTTTAAGGAGGAAACAGAGGTGTCATTTTCTAATGACCCACAAAGGAATATTACCATTCTTCTTGCAGAAAATAACGTTGGGAAAACAAGTTTGCTGAAGGCATTCTTATGGTGTCTTTACGGGACAGATAAAGAAGATAATGACAATATATTGAATGCGGAAACCAGAATAAGACTATTACAGTCTCGTGAGGGAAGCGCAGATTCTGCTATTGCCAAATTATTTCTTTTTCATAATGATGAAGAATACCTTATTGCTCGTGAATGGCGATATACAAAATCTTTAACAAGCAATGGATTAAATGTTTTTAAACGTTTAACAGTGCAAAAAAAGATCAACAACTATTGGAATTCAATTGATGACGCGGATGATCAAGAAAAAATCATTAACAGTATTCTCCCTGAAGATTTGTCAACATATTTTTTCTTTGAAGAAAAGAAATTTCAATCAATTGGTACAACTAAAAACATTAAGAAGTCGGTAGAGGATTTCTGTGGCTTGACTTCGATGAATACTGCCATCAAAGATATTGAAAAAGTAATAATAAAATTTAATAATTCACTTAATACCTCAGGCAGTGACGATCTAGGAAATGCAAGCAAGAGAATGACAGATAAGCAGAACGCTCTTGCACAGACAAACGAACAATTATCAAATGCTCAAAGCGAAAAAGCTTACTATGAACAATTGAAAGAAGATAATACAAATAAACTCATTGGGTACGCAAAAGATGAAGAAATTCAGGAGAGATATGAAAAAGAAAAGCATCATTTAGAAAATATGCAATCTGAAATTCCTGAAAAAGAAAATAAATTTTTTAAAGTGTTTAATCAACAATTAGTCTATTTCCTTGAGAATAAGAAAATCTTTCAGGAATCATTGCATGTGCTTGATGATGCAGATAATGGTGAATCAGTCGACACAATTTCTGGTGTTGACGTAACTTCAATTGAAGAAATCCTCAAAAGAGGTTATTGCATTTGTGGAGCAAAAATTACGAAAGACTCCGACGCCTATAATCATTTGATAAAAGAAATGAGTAAAGTCCCACCTAACAACTTATCCAATTCGGCAAGAGATCTTCGTTCGCATATGAACACAATATCTAATATTGCACCAGCCTATATTGATAATGTTGCCGATGCATATAAAGATTATAAGCATGCGCTTAATGACTGCAGCCGCTCTAAGGATATTGTGAATGATTTACTAGAAAAAGCAAAAGATACAGTTGATACAAATAGTATTAGGCAAACCATTGCTTACTCCCAAAATAGGATAAAGGAAAATGAGAGAAAGATCGAACAGTTAACTAGAGATTCTGGCCAACTTCAAAGAGATGTTGAATTACTCAGCAAAAGGATATCTAAATTATCAAAAAATGATGAAGAAAACAGATATATTGATAAATGTAAAGCCTATGCAATAGCTGTCCAGGACCGCATTAAGAATGTTCTTAATAGAGAACAGCAAACTGTATTGGAAAAAATGAATCAATATGTCCGAGAATACTTCAAGGAGCTATACCATGGGAATCTGGAACTAGTAATAGACCAGAATTATAATATTCAGACTTATAATTCATATGATGGCGAAAAAGTCTCTACAAAACTCAGCACTGGGACAAATGATATAAAGAATTTTGCCTTTGTGTTTGGATTAGAGCGATTGGCTCAGGATCATTTGAATGAAGACCCTGATGAAGAAAACAGTGAGTATTCTAAAAATGAGCCGTATCCATTAGTCCTGGATGGACCATTTTCACATACAGATGGACAGCACATTGAAAATCTATGTAAGTTAATGCCGGAAGTAGCTAATCAGGTGATTATTGCCATATCTCGAAAAGATTGGATGATAACTAAAGATCACCTAAGAGGAAAAGTGGCAAAGATTTATGAAATGAAGCAAATAACAGAAGAAAATTCGAGGATCTCGCCTGTAGAAAGTGGTGACCAGAGTGTTTAATTCAGATTATGTAATTTATGGCGAACACGCTACTTATGCAAAGTTTCTTTGCAAGGAAAGATTAATAGAACGCGAAGATGGAGTCAATGTTTTTGATAGAGTTGTTGACTTATTGATGGTTGCTCCATTGGTTGGTATTTGCAAAGGAAGATATGTACCTCAGAGAGATACAACATCTGAAAATAAAAATGATAAATCAACAGTACTTCTCGCTCAGATTGATAACGAAAAAAGAAACCTTGTAATTATTTATAGATTGGTAATGCTCGCAAATCCTCTTTCTTCTGGGACTGATAAAGATAAGGTTGATCAGGCATTGAGATTCGATAGCGTTCCGGATTCACAGAATCCAAATATGGACATATTCGATGGTTATGTTAGAGGCGGTATTGAATATTTATATGAAAGTTTTAGAAATGCCCCTTTAAATTCCGAAAACAAAAAGGAATGGATAATTGGGCAAATGTATGATCTGGTTCGTGAATTGCAAGATCCAGAAGATTCGGCTGATGACATAGAGGTGTCATAATAAGAAAAACTTAAATCGGTTGCTAGATCAGGCGGCGAAATGCTGAGCGAGCATACTGATTTAGAAAGGCTTAATTAGCGACTTGGTGATTTTCTTGAGCACTGTACCAGAATAAGTACAGTGCTTATGGGGTATCGGCTTAGACTACTCTTAGAGAGAGGCAGAAAACCATGTCAGATACCGAAGATCTTCAGAAAATAACCAGCATGTACTCAAGTCTGTACCAGTATCAGAAGGATAAGCTCCTGTCTGATCTGGAAAACTGTGCCATCCTGAATAAAACTTCTCAGAGTTACTGCATCAAGGTATGCCCTAAGTGCGGTTCTGAGACTCCGAACTGGACCAGAGGAGGCAGAGCCAATTCCGGAAAGCAGATGCTTCTATGTCATTCCTGCAATCACAGAACTGTAGTCGACTATGGACAGCTTACCTACTATTCCCAGCAGGATCGTTCCAAATGGGATCAGCTGATCAAGGATACTCTTCAGCAGGTTCCGGTTCATACGACTGCTCAGAATCTTGGCATCAGTACCTATACTGTCTGGAGAATGCGGATGAAGTTCCTGCACGCTCTGGAATCCATTGCCAGCGAAACAGTGGTTTCAAACGAGATAGAGATGGACGAGAAGTACATTCTGAACAGCCATAAAGGCGAGAAACGAGAAGATGTTAAGCCACGTCACAGAGGAGAAAAAGCCTCCAAGCGTGGCCTTTCCAATGAACAGGTATGCCTCGTTACTGCTGTCCAGAGAGAAGGAGATGCAGTACTGAGAGCTACCAACATGGCTACTCCGAAGGAAGAAGACATTGCCAAGATCGGCCCAAACTTTGCAGAGCATAGCTTTGTATGGATTGATGGCAAGACTGCCTATCAGAAAGTACTTGCTTGGAAGAACTGCGAATTCCGAGTTCTCGGTGATCACAAGTCCTATACTTCCATCGACCACCTGAACAATGTTAACTCCTTCCATTCCAAGATTGATGAATGGAACCGTGGGTACAGAGGAGTGGCAACGAAGTACATCAACAGATATGCTGCACTATTGGTAATGGTAAGGAAGTATGCAGGAATGCATGCCGATGAGGTACTGCTGAAGGTCAAAACAGTGCTCAATGACGTTTCTGACTTCTTCAGGATCTGCGATATGAAGACTACTGACCTATTTGCCTATTAGGCTAGATCACCAACCTGCAAATTAAGCCAAGATAATAAAGTCGAGATAAATTGCCCGTACCACTCTTTAATGAGAACATAAGAAGAAGCTCTATAGAGTTTTCTTGCTGAGAGGAGCCGAATATGTCCGGTTTTCCGTATTGCTTCAGCAAAACAGCATGATAAACTTAAAGTAGTTTCCGGTTGGGAACATACTCTCGGATATAGCGATCCCGTTAATGGATCGCTTTTTTGTTATAGGAGGAAGACAGTGAGACAGATCCGAAAGATGAGAGATCTATTACGAAGCATCAAGAAAAGCGAAGTCCCGAATACTATTTTTTTCATTTACGACCTGAAGGAATATCAGATCTTTGAAAAGTACTGTAATTCCAGGAACGCGAAGAACCTTCTGAAAAATGCGCAGCTTACCAAGGACTCTCTGAATGCAAGCGACCTGATCAGAGGCGGGAGACTCCATGATGCAGTAAGCAATCTGGATCTTTCCTACTATGATTTCTTTGACTACAGCGGGCTTCATATTTATACAGCAGTCGTCAATGCGGATGATGACGCAAGAAAAGCGCTGCAGCGTTCTGAATTCAGTATTCCGGAGGACGCATGAAGGATACGCAGCAGAATTACGAGCTAAACACAAAAACAGAAGCGGCTGATTCAGAAAAAACAAATCCCGAGCGCAGCGAACGGCTTATTGCAGGGAAAACCTGCATCGGGCGTATCCGCAGAGCAAGGCTGAAGGATGGAACGCTTCTGAATGATGTTCCGGTGTATTACGGGAATGCGGTATTTCTGAAAGACGGATCAAGGATGCACATGGAGTCCGAGACTTATCGGAAGATGCTGACTATCTTTCTTTCGGAATCGTCCCGCGGAAAACATTTCATAATCCCAAGCAGGGAGGAGTCTGATGGAGCATGCAGAATGTGTCTTCGGGAGGAAGAGCCAGAAGAACATTCTGCAGATTCTGAACAAGCAGGCAGGACAGAACAGAAGCCAGAAGAAAAAATTCAGACATCGGAGCTCCCTGCCCTTCAGAGCTATGAAGAATCCTCAAGGCCTGACCAGACACAGTCTGAAGATCAGACATCAGGTTCTGATTCGAGTAATCCGGGAAAGAGGATCGTGGCAGAAAAAGGGACGGAACCCGATCATTCCGACAGCCAGACAGCTGCAGGTCAAATTGTTTCTCCAATGGAAAGCAGTGGGAATTCTGAAGCCAGAGCAGCCGGAGATCAGCAGGAACAGGATGCTTCTGTTAAAGCCGAAGGAGAATCGCAGAAGGAAGCAGAATCTTCAGAGGAAGCCATGCATGCAGACGATGCCGATTATAGGATCCGGAAAGTGTTCCGGAGGATGAAAGCTCTGACTGTTACCTCTTTGGCGGTTTCTTTGGTTCTTCTTCTGATCATCGCAGGGCTGATTCCAAATCCTCTGTTAGGAGTCCTGAACACGAGCGTGAATGTGATCGTTCTTGCAAAGGATATCTCTAAAGGCGAGGCGATCCAGGAAGACGATTTAACCAGTGCTCTGATGCCGGCGGATCAGCTGGAGAGAATCAGCGCTCCTGACACCGTGGATGCTTCCGGATCCGTCACTTCAGGGAGCGCAGTACTCTGGAGCAGCAGGAGCTCCGTCATCGGAAAGTATGCGTCTGCAGAGCTTCATGCAGGAGATGTCCTTCTTTCGTCAGACTGTGTTCTTTTGAGGAACAGCACGACGATGATGGAACTGAATGTGGATGGGAAGACGGTGTATATCCCTGCATCTGCTCTTGATCCGTCAAAGGCAGAGGTAAAGCTCTATGCAATCGTAACGTCTTCGGATGCAGAAAGCAGACAGAGCAGCTATGCCGTGGATCTTGGAACGCTTAAGCTGAGCGGAGAATCTCTGGAGGATATTCTGAATGCGGAGGGGAAATCGGTTCTCGAAACCATCCAGGGAAATTAGGCAGAGATCATTTCGCACTTACATTTGCAAAACATGCATGTATGATTCAGATCAGATACCAGAAGATTCAAGGCGGTCCGTTCCGGGAGACCGCTTTTTTCATAGCATGATTGACCCAGCACAGGAAAGGAACTGGAAGGAAAGCATGAGAAAGTCAAAGACATTACAGAAGGCTCTTGCGGCGGCGCTTACGATGCTGCTGGCTGCAGGAACCTGGCTTCCGGCCTCGGCGGAGGGGTCCGCAGGCACGCCGGATCCATCACCCTCCTCAGAAGTCACGGAAGAAACCGCATGGGCTTCATCAAGCTCGTCAGAAACCCCGGCGGCAGGCATCAGCAGCGCAGAGCCTGCGGGCGTCAGCGAAACGCCATCAGCCGGGAAAGTGAATGAAACCGGAGAGGCTTCCGGCACTGCTTCAGAAGAAGAAACCGGACAAGCGCAGAACAGTCCGGAACCATCTTCCTCTGTCAGCCCTGACGCAGAAAACAGAGCAGGAAATTCAGGGAGCACGCCGGCATCGTCGCCTGAAGCATCTTCTTCTGCATCCGCTGAAGAAACCTCAGCTCCGACGGCCAGCGCAGACACGGAGCCTGTTACGCCGGAAGAAACCCCGGCAGAGACAGAGAACACCTCAGGTCTCTCCCTTGTCGTTCCGCAGGATGACGAAGCATATGCCGCAGCAGTCGCAGAGCTCGACGATGATCCTTCACTCAGGCTTACGGTGACGACCGGACAGGACCTTTCTTCCGTGCTGAATTTCGGGAAGGGAGTCTATTACTCCGGCACGTATCTCTTCGTCTTTGATTCGACAGAGGAACGTGAGAAAGCCGAAGCGGCAATCCAGGCAGCACTTGGATCCGATGGAAGAGTGCTGGAAGACGAAGTCATGGAGATCTGCGGGTATGGCAGTTCTCCTTCCATCTCCCATTCTTCAGAAGTCACCGGGCTTTCCACTGCTGCACTCAGCGATTCTGATGACGATCCGGTTCTTGTTGCCCTGATCGACACCGGCGTCCGGGCGGATCTTGCAGACATGTCCGTGAACTTTACTTCTGATCCGGATGAGGACGCAAACGGACACGGCACTGCGATGGCTGAGATCATTCATGGCACCGCGGGAGAGAAAGCCCGCATTCTTTCCATCAAGGCGTTCGGCGATGACGGCAGAGGCTCTCTTGCTTCCGTGACCGCCGCAGTCCGCTTTGCAAAGAATGCCGGCGCGGACATCATCAGCCTTTCTGCCTCCATCAAAGACTCCAAGCGTACGGAAGCGTTCAAGGAAGCGGTGACCTCCGCATGTGCAGACGGAATCATCGTCGTGGCGGCGGCAGGAAATGCAGGTGCAGATGCTTCGGAGTATGCCCCGGGAAATCTCGAATGCGTCGATACGGTCGGCGCAGCGTATCCGTTAAGCAATACAAATGCAGCTGCAGCAGCACCGTTCTCCAACTGGGGCGATGCAGTCGACTACTGGTATCTTGCTTCGTCCACTTCAGAAGCCGCCGCAACGGAAGCAGCAATCCTTGCAGCGGGCCTGGAAGATACGGGATGGGAAGACAGCGGAAACTGGTACCGCTATCGGACCGTACGCTATGCCGACGGGAGCCAGCATTCCGAAGAAGACACAGCGCTTTATGACTCCGGAGACTATGAGCAGTTCCTGACTGCCAAGCGCGTCAATCCGCCGGGATCAGGAAACATCGGCGTCAACCGCGTCGGACCGTATGATCCGGTAAGCGGAACCTATCCGAACTCGACGTTCTATTACAAGCCGACCGGAGAATCCGTCCGGTGTCTTGATCCGTCTCTGACCGCAGACTACGATGCGACGTACGTTCCGGACTACAGCACCAGCGTCAGCTATCGTTCCGAGACCTGGACTTATCCGGACAGCCGCTACAGCGGCACCGTAACGCAGCACACCGTCGCGCTGAACCCGTCGTCCACGGACCCTTATACGCCTGGCGAAACCTACACCTATGCAAACACGGACTCTTCGACGGATCTTTCGAAAGACGGCTACTACATCCGCAGCATCACCGTTTCTACCGGTGATCAGAGCGCGGTGAGCGCCTGGATCGAAGGGAACAGCGTCAAGGTGAAGATCCGTGCCGATGCCGAAGAGATGCCGGACGGGATTTCAATTGAGATTCAGACTGACCGCACGGTGATCGGATCCTGCCGCGTGAGCTTCCGCACCACGACGAAGACTGCCTCCAGGCTGAGCGCAGGGGCGGGCAACCAGCCGTTCTCTCTTCCGGGTTCCCTTTCAGGAGGAGATTCCACGGAAGAAGAAACCGGACGCGACTGCAGTGCGACGCATCTGTATTCCGGGGCAAAGCTCACCATGCAGGTGATCCGCGGAGGCGTGGATCTTTTGAAGCAGGATGCAGATCGGATCCGCACTTCTCATCCTGGAAACGCACAGGGAAGCGCGACCCTTGCAGGGACGGAATACACGATCATCAACACCCGGAATCAGCAGCCTGTCGCAAGATTTACGACGGATGAAACCGGAAAGCCAGCGAAGCTTACCTGGCGGGCGGAAGGAACCGGAACAGCGCTCGACGGGAATCTATTGAAATGGGGAGATTACCTCATCACGGAAACGAAGGCGCCGGAAGGATATTTTCTGAATCCCGACTGGTCCTTTTATTTTGAGGTCCGGGAGGATCAGAGAATCTATCATGCTTCCTCAGACGGATCCGGAACCAACGGCGGCACGGTTCTTCAGCAGGTGATCCGCGGCGGCATCGAAGTGACAAAATATGACACGGAGCGCTATGTGTCTCCGACGGAAGAAGCGAGAAACACGCCGCAGGGCGATGCATCGCTTGCCGGTGCGGAGTTTGAGGTCATCAATGTCTCGGAAAAAGAGGTTCTGGTAAACGGCGTCTGGTATGCTCCGGGGAGCACCGTAATGACGCTGGTCACGGATGAGGCAGGTCATGCCGCAACATCCTCGGATGCTCTTCCATACGGGAAGTACCGGATTCATGAGACAAAGGCACCAGAAGGATATGTGCTGAATGCAGGCTGGGACGTCACGATTGCAGTGACGGAAAGCGGCAGGATCTATGATGCCGTGAACCTGTCGGGTGCAGGATACGTTCTGAAGAAGACGGAGGCGGAAGGAGAAACCGGCCATGACTATGTTTATGACCATGCGGAGAACGGAATGATTACCTCAGATTTCTTGCTCGATGATGTAGTCCGCGGCGGCGTGAAATTCCAGAAGCGCGATCGGGAAGCGGATTCCGAAGCCCCGCAGGGAGATGGAACGATGGAAGGCGCAGTCATCACGGTCTATAACGCATCTGATCATTCCGTCATGGTTCACGGAAGCTGGGTGAAGCCAGGTGAAGCCGCTCTGAATCTTTTGACGGATGCCGATGGATTCTGTTCGTCAGAGAGCGATGCACTTCCGTATGGAAGCTACTATGCGATCGAGACGCAGGCGCCCGTCGGGTATCTGATTAACCGCGCATGGCGCACAGAGTTTGAAATCCGGGAAGACGGAGTGATCCTCGATGAAACAGAAACTCTCCTGAAGGATCAGGTGATCCGCGGGGATGTCAGGGTCTATAAGTATGATCAGGAGCTGAACGCATCCGAAGCAATCGGCGGATCCATGCATGAAGCAAAGACTGCGAATCTGAACGGCATCGCATTTGACGTGACGAATGTTTCCCTGCATTCCGTGTTTGTCAGGGATGATGACACGCTGAAAGAGATTCCTTCCGGAAGCGTCGTGACGAGAATCTATACTTCCTATAATGATGCTCTTGGCGCCTATACCGCAGAAACCTCAGACGGATACCTTCCTTACGGTACCTATACGATCCAGGAAGTACCGGTTTCTGAATCCGGAACGGAAACGATCAAGATGAGCGAGCAGGAGAAGAAGACCTCCGCAAACGATGCGTATCTTCTTACCGACGGTACGCCCCGCACGTTCCAGATCGGAGAGCACAGCTACGGTCCGGTCACGCTGGATACGCAGACTGAAGAAGTGAACGGACTCATCACGGACTTCGGCAGTGCCGGAGTTCCGAAAGACGGCATTGAATTCAATACGGCGCTCTCGGATCGTGCAAGAAGTCTTCTTACCTATGTGACCTATGATCCTACCGACGGACATGCAGTGACCAATACCGTTTCGTTTGTGAAGCAGGACGGAACTTCTTCCGACACCGTGACGAATCCGATGAGCGATCTTTCCGAACGGAACGGCACTCTGATCCATAAGAGCGGAAACACGTATCTCGATGAGACGATGGTCTTCAAGAATGCGATCAAGCGGAATGATTTCCTGTTCAAGAAAAACAATGCATACACATCCTCCGGCATCGAAACGCTCTGGGTGCTGAAGAATCAGACGACCGGCGAACGGCATGTGCTTTACACCTCAGTCAACGGAGAATTCAGCTCCACTGCGGAGCCGCATTCGAGAAATACGAATGCAAACGACCGGTATCTCGAACTGATCGATGCAGGAAAGACGATCAGCCTTTCTCCGAAAGCAGAGAACGAGGGAAAAGGCGAAGTGACGACGGATGCGGGCATCTGGTTCGGGCTTGGCGAAGACGGAAGCGAAGCGGCAGTGAATGATGATCTTGCTGCACTTCCGTATGGAAATTACACGCTTTCCGAAGTATCCACGGATACCAATGAAGGAAAGACGCTCCAGCATGTAGAATTCCGGATCACGAAGGACTCCTCGATTGCAGAACCGGTGAACCTCGGCACGATCACAAACTACGGCATTGAGCTTCGCTCGAAAGCGCTGAATACGGCTACCGGAACAAGACTTGCCAAGGCCGACGGAAGCAACATCACGATCACGGATACCGTCTGGTATGACGGCGTGATTGAAACGGATCAGGACTATGTGCTGGTCGGGAAGCTTTATAACTCTGCATCCGGAGAATTCCTGAAGGACGCCTCCGGAAATGAGATCACCTCGGTCAGGGAAGTTCACATCACTTCCGGTTCCGGAAAGATCGAGGGTCAGACATTTGAAGTGAATACCGCAGATCTTTCCGGCGTGAAGCTGGTCGTTTATGAATATCTGTACCCGAAGGAAAGCTATGAGGGCTGAGATGAAAAAGACAATGAAGAGAATGAGATCCATGAAGCGCGGCCTTCAGGGGGTTCTGGCGCTTGCATCGCTGTTTCTGGGAGGGGAAGGAGCCGGGGTTCCGGCTTCTCTTATTACTGAGACCCATGCGGAAACGGCGGAAGAAGCGATGAAAGAAAAAGCGGATGAGCTGATCGGAAATACGAAGCTTTCCTGCGACGCAGCTGCCGCAAGAATTCTGGAAGCCGGCGGACTTCTGTATTATGCGGATGACTATGATTCCTATCCGCTGGGAGATGATTATGCCGTTAAGGATGGAAAGGTCACGGTTTTAGACGGAAGCGAGCTTGCACTGGAAACCGGGGATGTGTTTGCATTCTACAGCGATGCGGCTTCCGAGCAGCCGGTGCATGTTTCGGTGTATACCGGAACGACCGCGAAGAACACGGATCCTGATACCCCGTGCATGAGCGGAAACTACAGCGGAAGCGCGCAGTATACCGCCTGTGCGCTTGGAACCGAAAGCAGCGCAAAGCGTGAAATCCGAAGATACCATGTATCGGAAACCGTCAGTGTTCCGCTGAGTTTTGAATCCTCCGGCAGCTCCGGTTCTCTGAAGCTGACCGCATCAGCGTCCCCGTCCTTTACGGCATCAAATCATGTGACGGACGGTGCCGTGAGCATCCGGAAGGAAGATGTGATTTCCACACTTCCGGAAACGGATTACACAAACGCAGACTTCAGCAGAAGCAGAGCAGTGATTGAGCTTTCCGCTTCGGCTGCATATTACGATTCTGATGAGACAGACTATATCCATGCGTCCTCTGCAAAGGAAATGCCGTTCCGCACGCCGATCTTCGTTCATCTTTCGGTCAGCCATGGCGAGCAGTCGGAGTCCGGCTTCCGGGACTTCATCGCTTCTGCAGTTTCCGCTGCAGCAGAGATGGTTCCTGACGCCGTGAAGGAGCAGGCCGGGGAGCAGTACGTCAATTCCAATATCCGGATCACCGGCGTGAAGATCACCTATGAAACCGTGTCGGGATCCGAGAGCTCTTCCGCAAAAAGGCGTACGATCCGCACGCATCTGCAGACGGATGAGGGGATCACGGAGAAGGAGCAGGTGCTGGACACGGATACCATGATCGAGGTTCCTGAGGGTCTTTCCGACGGGACCTTTTTTGACGGCTGGTATCTCGATGATGCATACACGCAGTCCTTCAGCGGTCTGATCAGTGAGGCGCTTTCCGATCCGACGGACTTCTATGGCCGGGTTCTGACAGACGATGGGAAGAAGGCGGAAGTCACCGTGAAGGTTCAGAGAGACTCTTCTCTGAAAGAACCAATCGAAGGCGTATCCCTGACTCTGACCAGAAAGGGAAGCAGCGAGATCCTGCAGTCTGCAGTGAGTGATGAGAACGGAACAGCAGTATTCTCCGGTCTTTCCCGCGGGAACTATCTGGTTCAGGAAGTCTCTCTTCCATCTTCTGACGGCGTGAATTACGGCACCCGTCTGCAGAGTGCAGAGGTGAGCTTTGCCTCCGGAGAGGGAACCACGTTTGATGTCACGTTCTCCCATAAGATCGTCAAGAAGATCCAGGCCACCTTTGATTCCCAGGGAGGAACGCCGGATTCCTATCCGGTTCAGACCACTTCGGAGGGAGGATACCTGGAACCGGTCGCAGATCCGGTAAAGGACGGCTATGTATTTGACGGCTGGTATTACGGAACCGTGTCTGAAGACGGAACTGTGACCCCTGGAGAAAAAGCAGATCTCAGCAGGGCAGTCGAAGCAGACTCTGACTTCACGCTGTATGCGGGATGGAAGGAAGCCGCAAACGCGATGGTCCGCGTAAGCTTTACAGATGCAGACGAGGATCCGCAGGATCTATCTTCCTACAGCTTCCGCGTGAAGGTGTACCAGGGGCAGACTGCAGTTCTGAAGAATGAAGACGGGAAGAGCCTTTCCGAACTTCTTTTAGAGCTGTATCAGCAGGGCTATATCCGTAAGAATCCCGCAGAAGCAGTTCCGGCATCGGTATCCTATGACGGAGATACTGCACCGGAAGATATCATGATCGTACTGGATCATGGCGTGCAGGCTTCCGAGACTTCAGAAGCTTCTTCGACCTCCGTCACGCGCACGATTCACTTTGTCAAAGAAGACGGATCGAAGGTGACAGAGGATGTCATTCAGATCGGTCAGAAGGAAACGACTGCGTCTTCAACCGCGGTGGATCTTGTGACCGGAAAGACTGTCACGACGGAGCCGAAGACCTCCGTGAAGTTCGGATGGCCCTCTTACACCGTTCCTTCGATTGCAGGATATACTGCAGATCCGTCCGTGGTCTCGGCAGTGAATGCGGTGGAGGTTTCTGCAGATGCATTTACGGATCAGGAAGTAACCGTAACATATCGGAAGAATCCGGAAGGAAAGGAAGTCACGATTACCATCACCGGAAAGAGCGAGACCGTAACCTATGACGGAGAGGAACATGTGCTGGAAGGCTATACGATTGCGGCAGATGATCCTTCCTTCTCCACGGATCAGATCGTATATTCCGGAACAGGATCGATCAGCGGGACCGATGCAGGCATCTATCTGCAGGGGCTGAAGGCTTCTGAATTTCACTGCACTGCACCGGGTGTTTCGGCAAAGATCGTCGTGACGGATGGAAAGCTCACGATTGAGCGGAAGGAAGTCACCGTGACTGCGGAAGATGCAGTGAAGCAGGTCGGAGAAGCCGATCCGGTATTTACCGCAAAAGTCGATGGAACGCTCGGAGATGATACCGTGACTTACCGCCTCTACCGTGGAAAAGGAGAAACCGTCGGCGCACATCGGATCTTCGTGACCGGTGCAATGATCCAGGGAAACTATCAGGTCAGCTACAGGTCCGGTTTCCTGCAGATTCAGGGAAAGGAAACGCCGGAGCCTTCGGCTTCACCAAGTTCCGTTCCGAGCGAATCTCCGGAGCCGAGCGTTCGTCCGTATGTCGCATGGCATACCAACCCGGAGGATGAGGATCAGACCATCACGTTCCCAGGCATCCGGACAAAGGCTTCCGATGTCACGGACCGTGCATCGCAAGAGGATCAGGAAGCTTATTACTATGTGAGCGATCAGGTAAGCTACAGCGGCCTCAAGGTCGGAGCATCCTATACGATGACCGGAACGCTCATGGATAAAGCTACCGGGGAAAAGCTTGAAGGCGCGGAACCGGTATCAAGGAGATTCCAGGCAAAGACGGAATCCGGAACCGTCACGCTGACGTTCCGCGTTCCGAAGGATCTTCTCAAGGGAAAGACCGTGGTCGTCTTTGAATCCTGCACACAGGGAGAAGAAGTGATTGCGGTTCATGAGGACCTGAATGATCAGGATCAGACGGTCTCCTATGCCGACCGCAGCCTGCATACCACAGCGCTGAGTTCATCCGGCGGAAAGAATCTGAACGTGAATCCGGATCCGTCCGCAGACCACACCGTCACGATCGTGGATACCGTGGCTTACACCGGCCTTGTGCCGAACAGAACCTATACGCTCAAAGGATCCGTCCATGAAAAGGCAAACGGAGCTGATGCAGGCGGTCTGAGTTCCGGCGGCATTCCGGTCACTGAGGAAATGACCTTCACTCCGTCAGAACCGGAAGGCAGCGTGGAGATGCGCTTTACGTTTGATGGATCAATGCTTCCGGATGGCGAAAAGCTCGTTGTATTTGAAGAGCTATTGGAAGGAGCGAAGACGATTCTCACGCATGCGGACATCAATGATGAAGGCCAGACCGTTACGGTCAGCGTCCATCGCTCCAGCCCGCAGATTGAAACCTCCGCCACCGGATCAGACGGCGTGAGCAAGGAGATCCGCACTTCCGCAAAGGCAGAGATCGTGGATACGGTTTCGTATCGGGATCTTGAAGCCGGAAAGGAATATGAACTGAAGGGAGAGCTGCATCTCGTGAATCCGGATGGAACGGACGGAGGAATCATTGCCGAAAGCTCCATGAAGTTTACTGCGGAATCCGAAGAAGGAAGCGTCCGGATGATCTTCAGCAATGTCGATGTTTCCGCGCTGGAAGGAAGATCCCTCGTCGTGTTTGAGGACCTGTTCCTTGACGGCGCCAGAGTGACGTCTCATGCGGATCTTTCCGATCAGGGTCAGACCGTGACCGTCGTTCCGACAGTTCCGGAGCTGCGTACTGCGGCAGGCGGGGAAAACGGAAAGACCGTAGCTGCTTCCTCCAGCGTAAAAGTGACAGATGTCGTTTCCTGGAGCGGACTCATCGAAGGAAAGGAATATGAGCTGAAAGGAACGCTGCATCTTGTCAGTGCGGATGGAACAAAGGATGAAGGCGTGATTGCAGAAGCAGAGATGCGCTTTACGCCGGACGGAGTTTCCGGAGAAGAGCGGATGGAATTCACCGTCGATACTTCAAAGCTTGCCGGGCGGTCGCTTGTGGTATTTGAGGATCTGTATCTTGATGACGTGCATGTCACCTCGCATGCAGATCTTTCGGATGAAGGTCAGACCGTGAAGGTAGAAGAAACGCCGGGTCCTACTCCGACGCCGACCTCTACACCGAGTCCGACCCCGTCCGTGACGCCAGCGCCGACTCCTTCGTCCACTCCTTCCTCGACTCCGACACCGACCCCGGAAACGGAGACGCCGGATCTTCATACGACTGCATACAACGGGAAGGACGGCTATGACACGATCCGCCCGAAGGAAGAGACGACGTCCGTGATCAAGGATACGGTCTATTACCGCAATCTCACTCCGGGAAAGCAGTACACGGTTTCCGGAACACTGCATCTGAAGAATGGCGGCGGATGGGATGACGGACCGCTCAAGAATAACGGCGCACCGGTGACTGCTTCTCTTGTCTTTACGCCGGCGGCAAAGAACGGCGAAGTGACGCTGACCTTCACGTTCCCGACAGCGTTAGTGAAGGATGAGACGGAGATTGTGGCGTTTGAGACTCTGAGTGCAGATGGAATGGAGATTGTGTCCCATGCCGACATCAGCGATGAGAATCAGACGATCTATGTTTCTTCCACCCGGAAGCGCAGACGCAGAATCCGCTGGATCGTCACGGATGCCGGAAAGGATCTGGTCGTCTATGGATCCCTCGGTGCAGCTGCACTTGCGGCGTTTGTGATCCTGGTGAAGAAACTCAGCAGAAAAGCCGAATAGAACCGGACAGCCATGGAGGTCCCTCTTCCGATCATCGGAAGAAGCTTCCATGGCTTCTTTTGCGGTTCTTCCAAGATCGCATTTCTCATTTTTAAGTAAATTTAGCATTGCAATAATTACTTTTTTGAGGTATACAGGAAGTGTGAAAGTTGAGGAAAAACAATCATGACTAGCAGCAGATCATTACAGAAGGCATCCGCCGCGCTAGTGAGCGTGACGCTTGCCGGATGCGGCTTCTTCACGAATCGAAGCTCTGTGGCATCCGAAACAGGTGCTTCTTCGTCCCCGACCGGAGAACCTTCGATTCAGGCATCAGCGTCTCCTTCTTCTTCCCCGGCGGAAAAGGATTCAGCGGCAGGAAAGAGTGAACCGGAAAATTCAGAATCTTCCGATTTCCAGAATCCGATGAGCACATCAGGATCTTCGGCGGCAGGCGTTTCAAAAGGCGCCGCTGTCAGAACGATGCAGGCGGAGGAAGCAGATCCGCTTGCAGAGATCCAGGCAAAATGTGCGGAGACCTGGGGAACATGGGTGAACGGAACCGGATGCGTCTGGACTCCGGCATCCACTGCTTCTAATACCGGATCCTCTTCCGGCTCCAAACAGGAAAGTCTCAGTCCCTGGGAGATCGAACGCAACCGGCTGAACAATGAAGTGCTGAAAGCGGCATCGCTGGTCGCTTCTGCAAAAGCGGAGCTTGCCGATGCGGAAGCTGCTTATGAAGCGGCAAAGACCAGGCTTCAGGAAGCGATCGGATCTCTTCTGAATGACGATCAGGTGATCGAAGCCGCAAGAATGCATGCCGGCGAGAAAGCTGCCGCGCTTGAACTTGCTAAGCAGAATCTTTCCAATGCGCAGCAGGCTTACACCGATGCAGTCAATGAAGCCGCAGGTGTCTACAGCCTTGCAGAGGCAGGGGCAGATGCGGAGCGGAAAGCTGCAGTGGAGCAGGCGGAGAAAGAGTTCGCGTCCGCAAAGGCAGCTGCAGAAGCGGAATATGATGCTTCGATCACGGCCGCTGAAAACCTTCATGACGCAGCACTTGCCGCAGCTGAGGAAGCAAGAACCAGCACGGATGCAGCCACGGATGCGGTTTATCAGGCAAAGCTATCCGATGCGAAGAAGATCTATGACGATTCGGTTGCAGAAGCAAGGGAAGCTCATGATGCGAGAATCCAGGCAGCGCAGGAGAGTTATGATGCCGCGGTCGCACAAGCAGAAACAGCTTATGAGAAAGCAGTCGCAGAAGCAGAATCCGATCCGGAATATCTCGCTGCCGCAGCGTCTCTCAAGGCGGCGGTGGAACAGACGCAGAGCGCACAGGCAGAAAAGCAGGCGGCGGATGACGCTCTTTCAGAAGCAGTAAATGCATTTGCCGATGCGCAGGCGGTTCAGAAGCAGAAAGACGATGCCCTGCAGAAAGCAAAGACTGCTTCGGAAACTGCAGCCGCCGCAGCAAAGGCCGCCGAGCAGGCACTTCAGGACGCGGAAGCAGAACTTTCTTCTGCAAGAGAAAACGACGCCGCTGCTCAGAAAGCGGTGAGCGATGCACAGACGGCGTTAAGCACGGCCAAGCGCGTTCAGGCATCCGCAGAAGCGGACGTCCAGAATGCGGAAGCAGAAAAGGAAAACGCAGATCAGCAGATCCGCAACGCCAATGCAGCACTTGAAGCAGCGAAAGTCCGTGCCGCATCCGCACAGGCAGTGATTGACCAGGGCATCATGGGATTCTATGAGACTCAGAAGGAATCCGATCCGACCGGCTATGCCTATGCAAAGGCAGTGCTCGACTATGCGTCTTCTGCAAGTGTTCAGACCGGTGCAAGAACGAGCCAGGGCGGGGAAGGTGATGCGACAAGCCTTGCAAACATCGAAAAGGCAATCCGCTACATGGAGGAAAGCAATGAACTCCGCTCCCAGGATTCCAATCGCACGGATCTTTCGGAACTCTGCACGACAATGCGCATGATGGCGCTGGCGGAGGCGAATGCCAATGCGACAGCTTACTACAGCACGCACTGGCAGTTAGCAGACTATGAGGAATCCCTTGCCGGTCAGGCAGACAGCAGAGTCAGCGGAAATGCCGGAGATTCCTACTGGCAGACCAGCGAGAACTGGGCAGGCGGCTATTCTGAGGTGAGCACAGATGTGAAGAACCTTGAGGACCTGGACCCGTTCAATGGATGGTATGAGGATGAGAAAGCGATCTATGACTATCGGAAGGCGCATCCGGATGCGACGGATCAGGAAACCGCAGACGCGCTCGGACTCTCGCTTGGCGAAGTGCAGGGAGGAACCGGACACTACACGAATCTGATCAGCACGTCCGCGAAGGTGACCGGTGCCGCGGTCAATGATGAACGCAGCCAGAGCACCGTGCAGGAGTTTGACTCCCGGACTGCACCAGGCGAAAAAGTGTACACGGTTGCGGAATACAAGGAGATGTTCCTTGCCTACTATACCCAGGTGCAGAAGGATCTCTCTGATGCAGAGGCGCTTGTGGCGGAAAAGCAGACGGCGCTCGATGAACTGACGGCGGCCAAGAGCGGCGCGCTGAATGCGGATGGAACGGCATATGACGGCATCGGCCTTACCGAAGCACAGTACCAGGCGATCGTCGACGCACAGAAGGAGCTGAAGGATGCAGAGGCATCCGTGGCGGAGAAGACTTCCATCCTTGCGGACGCAAACCTCGATGCGGAAAAGACTGCCGCCCTGGTGAAGGAAGCGGAAACCGCAGTCACGAGTGCAGAGAACGAGGAAGCGGCAAAGCGGACGGAAGCAGAAGCCAAGGCAGCCGCGCTTGCAGAAGCGGAAGCTCAGAAGACCACGGCAGATCAGAACGTGAACACTGCGGCTGAAACCGTGCTTGATCGGACGGATGATGCAGACGATGCGGCGTCCGCACTCTTAAGTGCGGAAGAGACGCAGAAGGAAGCCGAGGACATGATGGAGATCGAGCAGGAGGCCGCAGACGCAAAGAGTGCAGATGAAAAGGAAGCACTGGAAGAAGCGAAAAACAGCACGATCGTTCAGGATACCACGAGAAAAGCCGATGCAGACTATGCGGCTGAGGAAGCGGAGGCGGCAGGAATCCGGCAGGCTTCGGAAGATGCGGCATCTGCAGAGAAATCGGCTGCGGAACAGGCGTCTGCAGAAAAATACAATCAGGCAAAGGCCGATGCGGACAGCACGCTTCAAGCTTCCAGCAATGAGGCTGCAGAGACGCGCGATCAGAAGATCTCTGACGCGGAAGGCGTGAAGCAGGATGCAGAGGCATCGGCTGATGCGGAGTACACGAAGAAGGTCGAAGACGCAAAGGCAGAGCAGAATGCATCCGATGCGGCTGCGGAAAAGAAGCTGGCGGAAGCACGGAAGACGGCGGACCAGGCAGAACAGGAGCTTGCAGATGCCGAAGCTCTGAACAAGGAGATCCAGGACACTTCGGAGAACCTCGAAAAGAAAACGGAAGCTGCAGATCAGGCCGGCCAGAATCTTTCCGAGAAGGAGACCGATCTTGACCGGTTTCTGAATCCGGAGAAGTATGCGGAGAAGGGAGCCACTGAAAAGACAGAGAGCACGCCGACGGAAGAAACGAAAACGGAAAGCGGAAGCACTGAAGCAGGAAACAGCAGCACCGAGGGCTCCGCATCCGGGGCCGGGAATTCTGAAACCTCCGCTGCTCAGAATGCATCATCGGGGAGCAGCATGACAGGAGGCAGTGCAGCTGGCGGGACCAGTGAGGAAGAGAGCGGAAAGACCGCTGCATCCATGAGTATGACCGCTTCAGAAAGCGGGGCATCCGCTTTCGGCTCGAGCGTTGCAGTGTCGCTGATGCGTACGGCATGGACGCGGAAGCTGCCGATGATCCTGCTGGATCCGGATGGAAACGAGCTCTTTCCAGGCGCAGACGGACAGTTCCACCTGCCGCAGGACAGCTGAGGCTGCATCCTCCCATGAGGCTCATCGATGTCCCTGGATGTCTGCCGGACTGAAGGCCTCAGGTGATCTCCGGTTCCTGATCAACTATAATGTGGTCATGGAATCGAGACACTTTATCTACGAGCGGAAAGCACTGACAGACAGAGAACGCAGGACTGACGGCAGCCGGGCAGGCGTGTCGGATGAAGAGTTTCTTGCGGCCCGCTATGATCAGCAGAAAGACAGATATGTCTTCCGGGACCCGCCTGAAAAAGGAAGCAGATTCTGGAACCTTCAGCGGATGATGGAACTGGCACATCCGGACGACATGGTCGAAGTCAGAAGCCTGTTTGATCTGGGTGATACCGTGGGAGGAGCGGAATCGGCCTATCTGGACATGCTGAAAAGCGGGATGCATGTCAGATTCAAGGAGCAGCCGATTCTCAATACCGAGTACTTTCTCACCGCCATGCAGGACCCGAAGCTTACCGCCCGTCAGTTTCTGACCGGAGAAGAGTGCTTTCTGTTCCGCCTGATTCATTACGAAGCAAACGCGGAAGAAGAGCGGAAGGAAAAATTCGAAACCCGGAAGATGGCTGCGATTAAAGGCTACCAGGAGGCAGAGAAAGCCGGGAGAACCATAGGCAGAAAATTCCCACCGGAAAAAGAACGGGAGATCATGACCGAGATCTTCGGACACAGCAGACATTTCAACGGAACTGAGACGGATGCTGAAGTCCAGAAACGGCTGGGAATTTCCAAGCCGACCTATATCAAGTACAAGAAACGGATCCTAGCGGAGATTGAGAAAACGGATAAGAAGTAAGCTTCAGGAATCCGTTCTGCAGTCGTACGCTGACCGGAATATCAGATTATGCTCGCCGCAATATTATACGGCGGGCTTTTTTCGTATGAAAATGACAAAACACATAAATCGAATACTGATCATTTTTACTGCATGCATGCTGGGGTTCTGCCTCGTAAAAATCGTGCCGGAACTGCATTCTGTCGCGGAAGCAGGAAAGGCAGAGAAACAGATTGCAGGGCTCATCACCAGCAGAGAGACAAATCGCACCGGGACTTCCGAAGAACCAGATCCGGGAAGCTCGTCTGAGTCAGGATTCTCAGAGCAGAGCTGGGATCAGCTGAAGAACGAGAATCCGGATTTCATAGGATACCTGAGCTTTCGAAGCGGCCTGATCGAAGAACCGGTTGTTCAGAGCAGCGATGATGAATACTACCTCCGCCGCAGCTTCTTCGGAGAGCGGTCTTCGCAGGGGACTCCGTTCATGGACAGCTTCTGTTCCACGGACAGTGCAAACATCACGATCTACGGACATAACGTTTACTATGATTCCTCCGCAATGTTTTCCAGGCTGGAAGAACTGACGGATCCGGAAAAGTTCCAGGAGAATGCACTGCTGGACTTCTATCTCAAGGACGGACAGCTGCGAACGTACCGCGCGGCGGCAGTCTACTACAGCACGCTTGAAAACGCAGGAAGCCCGGACTACAGCAGGCCGGACTTTTCCTCAGAAGAGGACTTCTATGACTGGATCAATCAGGTCTATTCCTGCGCGGTCCTCTTATCCGATGTTCCGGTGCGCTATGGCGATCATCTTTTGACGCTTCAGACCTGCAGGAGATGGGATGAGAACACGCACATCATTGTTCTCTTCCGCGAAATTCGAAGAGGGAGCTACTGAAATGAGAACTTGGATGATAAGGATGATCCTGACGGCGGTATGCCTGCATGCTCTGCTCTGCGGATGCGCTGACCTGCAGGATGCCGGCGAATCAGAAAGCCTGGAAGCACCGGAGATCTCTGGGCAGGAGACCGTGACGATCCGCGAAGGAATGACGCTGAACGCGGATGATTTCCTTTCGGTGGAGACCATGCAGACATGCAAATCACACACGGTGATCGGAGCTCTGGAAACAGATCACGCCGGAGTCTATCCTATCACGCTGACAGTGGTCGGAGAAGACGGAGGGATCACAATCCGGAGTGTCCGCGTCGCAGTGATTTCTGCATCGGAATCCGAAGCACTGGACTCCGGAATCAATGCTAGGAGCGAGGATCCAGACCTGGAGCCGGAAGAAAATGATACAGAAGACAGCACGCAGGGAAACACGAAGGCCGGAAGCTCCGATCAGACAGGGAAGACCCAGAAGACTGACACAGCGGAGGCTGATCCTTATACAGCTGAGAAAGCGCACTGCCTAGAGACGCACGGCACCTGGCAGGGGACCTACTGCACATGGGCGACTCCTGCTTCAGATCCTGCTGGCAATGAAGATGCAGGCAGGCATGCCCAGCCAGACAGCAGCGGAGGAACAACATCCTGCTGGGATTACATCGGGGAAGATGGGAGAAGTTATCATGAATGTGAATGGGTGTCAGATTGGGAAGAATATTGAGCACAACACTTGACACTCCCACAGACTTTAGCCGTGGGAGTGTCAAGTCTTAACGATTAAGAGATTTTAGCGTTCGTAGGACGCGTGGCCATCTCCGTAGGAGATGTTTAAGGGGGAGTTGGCCGTCTCCCAAACGAACGAAAAATGGCTTTATATTATCTTGATTTCCTTTTGTTAAATTGTAACCACAAGCGAAATACACCACAAAATCATATTATGAAGCACGTTGAAATCCGCATAATCAACGTGTTTTTTGCACTTTGCTCTTTCATTGTGCTGGTGGTTGGTTAATGACGTAGTTATAGTGGTATATAGTTAATATAACTACAGGAGGGGACATGCCACTGAACTACCAGATCATTGATGGGATTGAATACGCAAAAGAACCCGGTACTTCCTACAGAACAGAGAAAGGTGTCCGCAAAAAAATGCCGTTTATCTTGGACGAGTGATTGATAAAGACAATCATCTCTTTTACAACAAGAAGCTCGGTGTTTTCCGATACGATGAAGAAACCCATACATTTCATGAGGCTGATCAGGGATACCTTGAGCTGCTGAAAGCTGATAAGAAAGAGCGTCGAAGAACAATAGGTCCTCGCTCTTCTAAAATCATTCTTGATTTTGGCGACGCGTTTTTTTATCGACAGCCTGGTGAATGCAATTGGTTATGATTCCGTGCTGCATGCGATTGACTGCGGCAATTCAGGTAACCTTGCCTCTCTGCTCCTGTATTACATCATCACCGATAATGCTAATTCCCATGCACAGACATGGTGGGAAGGAAGCTATGCAAGCATCCTTTATCCTGAAGCACTTATGAACAGCCGTAGGATCTCCGAGTTTCTTGCAAAACTCGGAAAAAAAGAACGTCAAGGAGAATTCTTTACAGCACATATCAAGTGGCTGAAGGAGAACATCAGTGATGATCCTGCTGTTTTGATTGACAGCACCGGTTTGCCGAACAGTATTCACTTTCCGCTTGCCGGTATCAGTAACCATAACAGAAAAGTCAGCAGAGAAGTCCACATGACAACCGTAGTTCAGAGAGACAGCGGATTTCCGATGCTGTATCGACTGGCCCCGGGAATTGTGGTTGATGTATCAACACTGACAAGAACTGTGATCATTTTATCTCTGTATGGCGTCAATACTGATCTGGCAATCTTAGATGCCGGTTATTATACCGATTAAAAGGTAGACCAACTGTATGGTGCCGGGATCGATTTTATTACCCGTTTGCCTGAGAAGAACAGAAACACTTATAACGAAGTAAAGGAAAAATGCCTCCCAGATCTTATGAAACAGGAGAATCTTGTCGAATACAACAGCAGATATGTATATCTGAATTCCTGCGAAGTCAGAATCGGCGCAAAGAAGGATCACATTGCTTATGCATATCTTGGATACGATGTTGATCGTGGCAATGATGAAATCTACAAAGCGATAGAAAAGGCACCGGATCATAAAACCACACTTGAAGACATGCACAGGAAGATACAGGATTCCGGTCTGTTTATTACCATTTCCGCACTTCCGTTCAGAAATGAAGAGATCCTTCCTGCCTACTATGTGCGGCAGCTTGCAGAGCAGTACCTCGACATCGGCAAAGGCATTTCCCGCATGATACCTCTTCGGGTACATTCTGAAGAATCAGTAAAAGGCCACCTGATGCTTTCACAGATGGCCGCAACAATCAATGTTTATATTCAGCGGAAGATGAAGAAGTACTATGAGAATAGAGAAGATAACCTGACTGCACTGAGGAACCAGAAGTGTGAGGTCGTTGGCACCAGAATCGTAACACGTGAAGGTGTACGAAACGTAAATGAATACTACCGCAAATTCAAGATTGACTGTCCGGAGTTTATCCAAAGGAAGGACGGTCAGCTGTTTCCGAAATATGCTGTATCGGATGTATTCAAAAATGAAATGTAGTTATAGAAACAGAACTGGAATTCAAGTTAGGAATGGTATTGAAAACTGTTTTGCGACCACATTACAACTAGGTCGCAATGTGGTCGCAATTATTAATATTAGTGGAGCAGAACTTTCCAATGTTAGAGTCGGGCGGAATTGACCAATTGGGGGGTGCCTTTTATTCTGGCCCTAACAGCGTTGCAGAAAACATAAAAAAGAGCCAGATCATCAACGTCATTAAGTTAAGCTTGCGCTGAACTAATGATGGATACACTCATACTTACAAACGGTATGGGTGTTTTTTGCACTTTCTTCTTAAAAGGCATTGACAGAATCATCAAAATCGGGCTCCTCCCTCCGGTCGGCGCAGGCAGTAGAAATCAGGAGGCATCTTAAAGATGAAACATTATTTTGATTTCTCACTTCTGTTGTCCGCATACTCTTTAGTTTCAGAGGATTGGTTCTATGTCAAAGCGTAAATCATTCTCTGACAAAGTCTTTGTCTCACTGAAGAACAAGATTGCGCGCCTGGACCAGCTCAAGACTGTCAATCATCTGGCAAATGATACGGAGTGTGATTTTACACGCAATAGAAAACTACCTTTCCCCGATGTCATTATGATTGTCCTTTCTCTAGCTGGCTGTCCGATCAGAGAAGAATTGCTGGATTATTTTGATTACGACATTAACACTGCAACAGCCTCTTCCTTTGTTCAGGCAAGAGCCAAGGTGCTGCCCGAAGCTTTTGAGCAGCTGCTTCATCTCTTCTGTTAGGGTCGGGTGAAAATGACCCCCCTTTTTGGCCGTTTCCGCCTGGCCCTAACAACGGGGTGAGCTTCTTCCCATTTGCTGTAAATTCAACGGTTACTGTTGCATAAATCCTGCCGTTCTCATAAAACGGTACTGTCTTGACTTCTTTCGGCATCGATTGTCCTCATTTCTTGCGAAACGGGGCAATCTGCCGTGGATAGCATTCTGTTTACCTTCATCTAGGCCACCTTGCGGTATTCTCCCGTTTCTTCATTGGTGGCCAGCCGTGCATGAAGCTGAACTAAATTTGTCTTGCTGCCTGCTCCATCCGGAGATGCACTCGTCTATCCGCGGTAGGGCGCACCGAGTGGAGCAGGGAATTCCCTTGCCTTGGCCTGATCGTTAGCTGGACGATAGGACCGAAGGACTTTCGTATTCAGTTGTCAGTCGTAGTTCTCGATGTAGGCATAAAGCTCAGAGAATACTTCTTCGTAGTCGCCCGGATTCAGGTCGTAGATGCTTCTTGCACCGTGCTCCCTGAGAATGAAGCGAACAACTTCACTTCCGCAGATACCGGCAACCTCGTCTGCTGTGTTTTCCAGATTGATAATCCATTCTTCGTTTGACATGCTCTTGTCTCCTTTTGTCATGGAGGCTTGCTTACCCTATGAGCAATGTCCTCGTTTGCAGGTGCATCATCAAAAGTTCGGGTCAGCCTTGATCAGGGGCTGTTGTATGGTGATGTTTTCCTTACAATCACAGTGTAGAAAAGAAGCCACGAATGATAAACGGAGAAGTTTGAAGGCTATTTTTCGTGGTACTAATAGGTATTTCGTGATACGAAATGTGAATTCGTTATAGTAATGGATATGCGAAGTGCTATAATAAAAATATTCACATATCGAATATTCATATTCATGGATGGAATAAAGGGATAATATGTCTTTGAAGAAACAAACAATTAAGGACAGGCTAAAAGAGACATTTAATGGTGATACACAGGATAGGATCGCTGAAAAGATTAATATGTCTCAATCCACTGTTAGCAAATTGCTTTCTGGAGCACAGGTTCCAACAACGGATCAGCTTTTTGATATTTCTGAGAAGTATGGTGTATCCGTAGACTGGATTCTCGGAAGAACAAATAAAAAGACAATCGAGACTAGTGACGAATTGTCTTATGCAGGTGCTGTTGAAGCAATTCTGGAACTGAAAGGAAAAGGAGCAATTGCTATTACAGAAGCAGTAATTCCTTATTCTGAACATGAAAATCATTTGGTAATTATTGATCCTTTGCTTCAAAGACTTCTGAAAAAGGGCAAAGCATTACAAGATGCAGATTTATTTTCGTTTCAAAGTTGGATAGATACTAGGCTTTGTGCTTTTAAGGGTAAAAAAATTCTACCCAAAGCGGCTTGGAATGATACGAATATAGAGCAAGAAACGAGTCAAACGTTTGATACTGAACAAGATTTATTGGATCTTTATGACTTAACCATAAAGTCAAACGAGAAAATATTTACGAAATAGAAGATTAATAGAAATAGAGATTGAGGCATTTAGGTAATGACCGAATTTAATGATGTCATTAGTAGTAGATTGAATGAATTGTTTACTGGTGAATCAGATTATATGACGGCAAGTAAACTAAATATGTCTCCTGCAAATAAAATACGAAATGGAAAACAACAGCCAACAGCAGAAACATTAAAAAATGATAAGTGAAAAATATCATGTCTCTGTTGATTGGATCCTTGGCATTAAAGATTACAAAGATGTAAATGCGCTTGATCTTACAACGCTTACGTATGAACAGGTATTCAGCTTAATTAATGCGTTATATGATAGCAGAACGTTTGAAATCGTAGATAGAGGAACAAAAGAGAAACCTTATCTTGATTCCGACTACTTGAAGGTAAAAGACCCCGCCCTTTCGTTTATGCTTCGAAGAAGGATAGCGTTGATTAGAGTTGATGAATCGTATTTTCAAGACTGGATAGAGAAGCATTTGCCTCAATATAACGGGTTACCCCTATTGGTTTGTACAAAGGAAATGCTTGATTACTTTCAAGACCCTAGTATCTCGTCTTTTAAAGAGGGTGACTGGGTGACAAAAATAAAAGAATATCAACAAAAAATTAAAGCTCAGAACGACAAAGAAGGAGACAGATAATGACTGATAAAAACACAGCGGATGTAGGATTTGAAAAGCAATTATGGGATGCAGCGTGCATTCTTCGAGGAAACATTAATCCTTCGGAATATGAAAACGTCATCCTAGGTCTGATCTTTCTAAAATATATCTCGGATAGTTTTGAAGAGAAACATAAAGCCTTAGTAAATGAAGGTGAGGGCTTTGAAGAAGACAGGGATGAATATACTGCTGATAATATTTTCTTTGTTCCAAAAGGTGCAAGATGGGAAGATATTGCTACTGCAGCGCATACGCCAGAGATTGGAAAAGCTATTGATGATGCGATGGTGGCAATTGAAAAAGAAAATAAGTCTTTGAAGGGTATTCTGCCTAAGAACTTTGCTAGACCAGAGCTTGATAAGCGTCGTCTTGGAGATGTAGTGGATCTTTTTACAAATATTAAGATGAGTGCACAGAGCAGTGAGAAAGACTTGCTGGGAAGGGCATACGAATACTGCATCAGAAATTTTGCAGCTCAAGAAGGAAAGAATGCCGGGCAATTTTATACTCCTTCCTGTGTAGTTAGAACGATTGTTGAGATACTTCAACCATTCAATGGCCGCGTTTATGACCCGTGTTGTGGTTCAGGTGGAATGTTTGTCCAATCTGCAAAGTTTGTACGAAATCATCAGGGGAATATTAATAACATCTCAGTATTCGGACAGGAGAGTAATCCAACTACATGGAAGATGGCAAAGATGAATCTTGCTATACATGGCATAGATGCAAATTTAGGTGAAATTCCTGAAGATACATTTCTCAGTGATCAGCATCCAACGATGAAAGCAGATTTCATTATGGCAAATCCTCCCTTTAATCTTTCTCCATGGGGAGCTGATAAGTTAAAAGAAGATCAACGGTGGAAGTATGGTATGCCTCCTGCAGGTAATGCAAACTATGCTTGGATGGAACATATGATCTGGCACCTGGCACCAGGAGGCCGAATTGGTCTGGTACTGGCAAATGGAGCCCTTTCAACTACCACCTCAGGAGAAGGAGAAATCAGGAAAAATATTATCAATGCGGATTTAGTTGATTGTATTATTGCAATGCCTAGCCAGCTGTTTTATACGACGCAGATACCTGTGTCTCTTTGGTTTTTATGTGCACCAGGCGCAAAGAAACAGAAAGGAAAAACACTGTTCATCGATGCGAGAAACATGGGAACCATGGTATCTCGTAAATTAAGAGAACTTACCGATGATGATAATCCGGATAGTCCAGAGCATGATGGCATAGGTGATATCCAGAAACTTTCTAATACTTATAAAGATTATGTCGCAGGCAAACTGGAGAATGAGAAAGGTTATTGCGCCGTTGTAACCACAGAGGATATCACCAAGCAGGATTATATTCTGACACCGGGGAGATATGTCGGCATTGAGGAGCAGAAAGAAGATGAGGAACCATTCGAGGAGAAGATGGATCGCCTGACATCGGAGCTTTCCGAAATGTTCAAGAAATCTCATGAACTTGAAGATGAGATCAGGAAGAAGCTGGGGGCAATAGGATATGAAATATAAGGGGAAACCCGTGATCACCATAGCTCTGAGATTTGCTGACAATTTTGCGCCACAAGAAGGAACTATCAAGGCACATGAGACATTATTAGAAAAAGACGGATTTGTTTGGTACGGAAAACTTGGTTCGCCAGTTTCAGATAAGATGTCCAAGCAAATCCTTGAACAGGAATCGCCAAGGATTCTGTTGATACACAGCGGAAAATCTGACAGATACTGGGTATATATTGATAGGATTCAGCATGAAACGCCGGAATCTGATCATATACCTGAATACTATCGAAAAAGTGTTGGAGTGTTTAAGACATGGTTTCGGATAAGGAAAATTGAAACTGCGGAGAATAAAGTCTTGGGTCAATGTATAGTTAAATCTTCCGGACGACCATTATCAGAAGTATCAAGAAGCAGTATGAGTCCATACTTTATTATAGAAGTAGGTGGTGTAAGCGTATGACGGCATTAAGCGAATATGCGAATTTTAAAAATGGAAAAAAACGCCCTGATGAGGAAGGGATGTATCCAGTATATGGAGGCAACGGTATCTTAGGCTATGCTTCTTCATACAATATGGAACGCGGCGTGATTATTGGTAGAGTTGGAGCGTATTGTGGTAGCGTTTATTATGAGAGTAGGAAATGCTGGGTTTCAGATAATGCTATAAAAGCGGAAGCAAGGGCTAATGCAGATTTGAAGTATCTGTATTATTTGCTTTCGTCACTTCAACTTAATAAACGTCATATAGGGACAAGTCAGCCGCTTCTTACCCAAGGAATTTTAAATGATATAGAGGTTAAGGTGCCGGAAAAGAAAATACAGGAAAAGATCGCTGCCATTTTGAGTAGTCTCGATGACAAGATCGCAGTTAACGAAGAGATAAACAAGAATTTACTTGAGCAAGCTCAAGCCATATACACGAAGATGTTCATCACTGACGCAGATTCTTTATGGCCTGAAGGCAAGCTCTCTGATCTCATCGAAGTTTGTTATGGCAAAGATCATAAAAAACTGCATGATGGCGATATACCTGTTTATGGTTCAGGAGGTATTATGCGCCATGTTGATCGGGCTTTATATGAACAGGAATCGGTTCTCGTTCCTCGTAAAGGAACACTCAACAACGTTATGTATGTTGACGAGCCATTCTGGTCAGTGGATACGATGTTCTTTACGAAAATGAAGCGACAGAATGTTGCAAAGTTTGTTTTTCATTTCCTTAAAGGGAAGGATTTAGCATCCATGAACGCCGGCTCTGCCGTTCCTAGCATGACCACTAAGATCCTCAACGCCATTCCACTCCAGATTCCTGATGATCAAACGCTTTCAACTTTTGAAGCACAAGTGTCTCCTTTTTATCAGGCTGCATCCTATAACAATAAAGAATCCAAGAATCTCGCAGTAATTAGAGACTCTTTACTTCCGAAACTCATGTCCGGCGAGATCGACGTCTCCGACATCGACCTCTAAGCCGCATATAAATTCTTGTTTATATCTCCCACCAACGGCGGGAGAAACAAACCAACGGAACTGCCGTTGATGTCGTTCTCTGGAAAATCAATGGAAGGAGAAACGACAACATGATAGAAGCTATTAAAAAGGAAGTACTGCAGCGGATGCTGCCGCTTCTGGACAATGCACAATCAAAGGCACTAGCGCAGACGCTTGAATCCGTGCTGTGCAAGTACTTTGAGGATAAGCCGGACAAGGACGAGATTAGCAGTCAGGAACTGCTGCAGAAGTTTCTGGAGGCAAAGCGTATAGAGGGATGCTCCGAGAAGACGCTAACCTACTATCAGAACACGATTAACCGCATGCTGACACAGATTGGAAAAGAGGTGATGCACAT
>Ga0256404_1000543_pt1 | contig 98468 bp, 104 predicted proteins | sample RumenRJG_01DNA_FD_185990 | JGI IMG/M metagenome (GOLD analysis project Ga0256404, IMG submission 185990) | Bovine rumen microbial communities from Lethbridge, Alberta, Canada - RJG_01 | ecosystem: Host-associated > Mammals > Digestive system > Stomach > Rumen | place: Canada: Alberta... | reverse complement strand
AAGGGATAGGCGGTACATTTGAATTGGAAGTTTCGGGGGGAGTATGTCTGTAGAACAAGCCATAACATCTTGTTTGGAAAAGCAAACGGAGCATAGTTTTGTGTATTACGTGCCGGCGGATTTTCCGGCATTTAAGGGACATTTTGAAGGACATCCGTTACTGCCGGGCATTGGGCAATTATCTTTTTGTGCGGACAGTGCCAGCCGTCTACTGCATAAACCGGTGGAAATTAGAGCCGTCAAACGGGCAAAATTTGTAGGGCCGGTATTGCCGAACACGCACTTGGAAATTACGTTTACCGCGCGTGCGGACGGATGGTATTTGGTGGAATTAACCAACCCCGAACGCGGCCAAAAAATCAGCCAGTTTATTTTGCAATTTGTAGAGAGAAAATGATGAAAAAATACAATTATTTTAAGCAAGAGCCTACCGATCCCAAACCTCTGGAGAAATCTGTTTTTCACACCGTACGTTTCCATGAAGTAGATGCGATGAAAATAGTATGGCACGGGCATTACGTAGCCATGTGCGAAGATGCCCGCATGGCCTTGGGTGATGCGTATGGTATGGGATATGCCGATTTTTTTAACCACGGCGTGGTATTGCCGGTACGCCAAATGCATATAGATTATTTGGCCCCGCTTACGTACGGACATACGTACGAGGTCAAAGCCCGGTTGTTTTATTCGCAAGCGGTCCGTTTGAACGTGGATTTTACAATTTTAGATGAGCAAAAAAATGTAATGGCGCGCGGCTACAGCGTGCAATTACTGATGGATAAAAACCAGCAAGTGCTCTTTGAGCGGCCTGCTTTTTACGAAGAAATATGCCAAGCATGGAAACAGGGCAAACTGCCACAGCCTTAACTTTTTTGGTCGTTATAGCCCATTACAATCACGCGGGAACGCTACGCCAAGTGGCGCAAAAATGCCGCGCCGTGTGGCCGCATGTGTTGGTGGTGGATGACGGGAGTGATATTTCCCCGAAAGAATTACTACAAGATGTAGACGTAACGCTACTTTGTCAAACCCCGAATCAAGGCAAGGGAAGTGCTATTTTGGCCGGGGCCGCTTGGGCCCGGGCGCACGGGTTTACGCATATTATTACAATTGACGCTGACGACCAACACAATCCGCAGGAAATTCCTCTTTTTGTGTCCGCCTCGCAAGCACATCCGCAAGCCATCATTTTAGGCGTCCGCCAATTTGATGAGCACGTACCGTTTGGTTCTCGTTTTGGGCGAAAATTTGGCAATTTTTGGGTCCACGTGCAAACAGGCAAACAAGTCCAAGATATTCAAAGCGGCTACCGCTGCTACCCGGTAAATGTATTAGAAGTGTTACGTGTCTGGAGCAAACGCTACGCGTTTGAAGTAGAGGTTATTGTACGGGCCCTTTGGGCAGGTTTTACGGTGGAACCGGTGAACGTATCCGTGCGGTATACAAAAGAGCGTATTTCACATTTCAGCCAGTGGAAGGACAATTTTCGCCTGACGGTACTAAATACCTATTTGACTATGCGCTCCATGGTGCCTATTGCGCATACGCAATATCAAGTGGTAAACGGAAATTTACAAAAGCGTAGTTACTGGCAAACCTTGCGGGATAATTTGGCTGCCCCAGGCAGTGTGTTGCGTAATGCCCTGTCGGCCGCGTGGGGGATTTTTTGCGGTTCTATTGCGTTGCCGGGGATTCGGCAAGTGGGGTTGTTTGGCGGGGCCGGCTGGTGGAATTTGAACCGTTTATTGTGTGTGGGTTTTGAAAAATTATGCATAGGCCCTTTTGTGCCGGCGTTATGTATAGAAGTAGGTTATTTTTTGCGTCATGGCCAGTGGCTGACCCAGTTTAATATGACTACCCTGGGCCGCCAAGCCTTGCAACGGGTGTGGGAGTGGCTGCTGGGCTCTTTGGTGGTGGCGCCGTTGCTGGCGGGGATTACCTTTGTGTTGGTGGCTGGGGTCGGGTGGATATTGCACAGGAGTTTACATGAACACGCGTGAAGAAAATACAGGCAAAAGTATCGCCTCGCGCTTTAAGCATCAATTCGTGTACGCGTTAATTGCGCTGGGGGGACGGGGATTGGCTTACCTCTTTTTGTATCCGCTGGTATTTTGTTACTGCTTGTACCCGTCGGTGAGGGCCAAGTCCCGCGCGTACCTTACCCGCCGGTTGGGGGCGTGCAATAAATGGAAATTGTTTAAGCATACTTTTCGCTTAAATCTCACATTTGGGCGTTGTTTAGTGGACCGCGCGGCCTTAGGGATAACGGGAAAGGCTGAATTTATTTCTTCGCCGCAGATGCGCCAAAAATGCGAAGAACTGGTGGCCCAAGGCAAAGGGGTGATTATGCTCACCGCCCATGTAGGGTGTTGGCAGAGTGCGGTCAACTGTATGCAATTTTTACATAAACCCATGCACGTGTTGTATTACCGCAACCCCAAGGATAACGATAAATTGGTAGCGGAACATAAAGGCGGGGAAACTCCGTTTACGTTAATTAACCCGGCGGGCCCTTTGGGGGGCGTGCCCGAAATGATGAGTGCCTTGCGCCGCGGCGAAATCGTCTGCGCGATGGCGGACCGGGTGTTTGGAAACCCGCAAAACGCGCTGGAAACTTCCTTTTTAGGAGGGATATGGCGCGTGCCGTATAGTTTTTACCGGTTGGCGGCGGTTACGCAGGCGCCGATCGTGATTGCGTTTTTCCCGTGGGAGGGGCGCGGCAAATTGGGCAGTTGGGTGTTTGAGCCTATTTATGTGCCGGACGCCGGTCCCCAAAAACAGCATTATCAACCCCAAGCACAACAATTTATGGACGCTTTGACACAATTTTGTATAAAATATCCATATCAATTCTTTAATTATTTTGACGGGTGGAAAGAGTATGAAACAAGAAACAATTAACGAAGTAAAAGAACTGATTGCCCAAAATATTGATTTGGGCGGAAACGACCTATCCCAATTTGGCGCAGAGGATGCCATTTTCGGCGATACAGGCTTATGCTTAGACAGTTTGGATGCGGTAGAACTGATTATGCTTTTGCAGAAAAAATATGGCATCCTCATTGAAAATATGCAACAAGGCCGCGAAGTATTTAAGACGTTAGGTACACTGGCCGACTATATTGAACAAAACCGCAAGAAATGACAGCAAACAAGGTATCGGTAGCAGGCATGGGGTGCGTGTGTGCTTGTGGCAACACAGCCGCCTGTGCGTTTGAAGGGGCCCTTAGCGGGAACGCTTTATTTGCGTTACCGGCAGGGCGCGTGGAAAGTACCTATACGTCCAAGTACCCGGTGTTCTTGGTGCCGCCCAGTGAATATGCCCAAAAACCAGCCGATATTACGTTTAGCCAATTCTTTTTTATAAAAGCCGCCCAGCAAGCCTTTACACAGGCGGGTATTTCACCGCAACAATTAAACCCCAAACGGGTGGGGGTGATTGTGGGCGCTTCGGTCCACCCCTCGTTTCATTGTTTTAAGGTTTACCGTCGTTGGAAAACAGATAAACTGCTTGAAGCGGATGTTACAGAACTGCGTGCGTATCTTGCTTCTCCGTTGGCCCAATGGGTCAGCCGTTATTTTGGGTTTGAAGGTCCGTTTCAAACCGTAGCCACCGCTTGCGCCAGCGGCACAGATGCTATTGGACTAGCCAAAAATTGGATTGAAACCGGTTTGTGTGATGTGGTGTTATGTGGCGGAACGGATGAGATTACGGAAAGCCCGTATGACGGGTTTATCCGGTTGTTGGTTTCTACTGCACAGCGTTGCCGCCCGTTTTGCAAAACACGTAGCGGTATCAATATCGGTGAAGGTGCCGCCGCCTTGTTGATGACCAATGCACAGACTGCTAAACAGTTGCACTTGCCTTGCCAGGGCTATGTGCTGGGATATGGAAATGCTTGTGACGGGTTCCACCCGACTGCCCCGGACCCGCAAGGGCGGGGCCTGCAAAAAGCACTATCTTTTGCGCTGAAAGAGGCGGGCGTGCGTGCCCAAGAGGTGGCGTTTATCAATGCCCATGGCACCGCTAGCCAAGCCAATGACAGTGCGGAATCAATGGCATTTAACACAATCTTGCCCGGCGTGCCGGTATGGGGTTCCAAAGGCGTTACCGGTCACACGTTAGGTGCCGCTGGGGCGGTGGAAGCCGTCCTTACGCTCCAGGCACTTAATCAACAAATGATCCCGGCTACCGTCGGTTTTACGACCCCGGATGAAGCCTTGCATTTAATTCCTACCACCGCCAATACCCCTATTTCCGCACGCTTTGCTGTGTCGGATTCGTTGGCATTTGGGGGATGTAATGCGGCCATTGTATTGGGGGGAAAAGATGCTGCCTAACTTATTTATCAATGGGTTTGCGTGTCTAACCGGGGATGCCCCGCTGGAAGATTTTGCCCCCTTTTTAGAAGTACGTAAATTGCGCCGCGCAGAACCTATTTCCAAAAATGTATTACTGTGTGCCTTGCGTGCGTTGCAACAGGCCCAAGTGCCGCCGAGCGCGCGCGAGGATATGGGTATTAGCTTGGCCATGGGGGCCGGTGCCTTGGGCAGTACGATTAAATTTATGGATAGCATTATTGAGGACGGGGATGAATTGTCCTCTCCCACAGCGTTTGCCAGTTCGGTACATAATTCTACTGCACTCATGCTTTCTATGTTTTTGCAGATGCACGGGCCCTGTGTGGTAACCGGACAGTTAGATGCCTCATTTGCCGGGGCCTTAGTAACTGCGCAACAGTTTTTGGCTAAGCATTTGTGCGAACAGGTATTAGTGGTGGTAACGGAAGACGTAAACCCACTTTTACAGGATGTATTACAAAAAGATCCGCACGTATTTGATCCGTTCTTATATCAACCTACGCAGAAGGCCCAACGTGTAGCCGCCGCGTTTGTGCTCAGTGCCGCTGCTACGCAATACACGCAATTTGTGCTGCATCATCTGCAACTGGCAAGCACGCAAGCGGTGCAAACGCAAAGCGAACCGCTAATCCCCGTGCAATCTTGTGCGCACAGTGCTTTACTACTTAACCATTATTTACAAGCGAAGAAACCTTTCCATTTGCAAGAACAATTTGCGGGGATGTTATTTAACGTGCAGGGGGAACCGTATGTTCTGCCGTGAGCATATAAGTTGGATTGTGGAAGATATTTTCCGCACGGAAATCGTCAAACAGCGCAAGGATTCGTTGGCTTTTTTTGACCGGCAAGAAATAAGGCAAGTAAGTGCGCTGGCCCCCGCGGTAGTAGCGCAAGCCACTGCCCAGGTGGGCACTTATTTTGGGTTTACCCCGCAGAGGTTTTCTTCGTTGCAGGAACTTATTTCGCAATCGTACGACGCCTATACACGCAATCAATTCGTTTATTTAACTACGTCCGGCAGTACCGGCAAACCTAAACTTTGTTTGCATACGCAAGAGATGATGGATATAGAAGGGCGAAGCGTGGGAAAACATTTTCTGCAAGCCAAGCGTTTTGTAACGTTAACCCCACGCCAGCACTTATATGGTCTAACTTTTGCCATCTTTTTTACTTCGTTGTTTGATATTCCTACCACACCCGTTGCCCCGATGCCGCTGCAACCATGGCACACGCTCTTGCGGGAAGGGGACGTGGTAGCCGGATTTCCACTATTTTGGGAATATTTTTTGAAGGCAGGCAACACGTTCCCAGCCGGGGTAACCGCTGTCACTTCTACCGCGCCTTGCCCCAAGGGATTATTTGCGCGGCTCAAACAAGCGGGGGCCGTGCGCGTAGTAGAATTGTACGGCGCCAGCGAAACGGGGGGAATCGGCGTGCGTGAGGCGCAAGAAGATCCCTTTGAAATCAATGATTTTTGGGAAGTATCGTGCCGGGAGGGAACCTATAAGATCCGCCGCCAAGGGATTGAAGGATGGCTCTCTTTCCCGGATCAGGTAGAGTTTGTACCCCCGCGGGGAATTTTCCCATTAAAACGGATGGACCGTGTGGTGCAGGTAGCGGGGGTCAATGTATCGCTTACTCACGTGGAACACGTGCTACAAAGTCACCCAGCTGTGGCGGCGTGTAAAGTGCGCTTGATGCGCCCGGAAGAAGGCCGCCGCTTAAAGGCATTTATTGTGCTTAAACAACCTGCCTCCACAGAAGTACTGCCCGCCATACAGACCTTTCTTTCCAAACAACTCTCTTCGCACGAAATGCCCCGTCACTTTACCTTCGGCGCGGCCTTACCTACCAACGTGATGGGGAAAGATTGCGATTGGTAAAACACGTTTTTGTTCACCTGAACGGACCGGTCATAAATTGATAAAATACACGTAGATAAAATGATAGAAACAAACGGAGGTTACATGAAAAAAATTATTCTACTTGTTGTATGTGTGCTGGGGGGAATTGCTTGGGCCAACGCCGATACGATTTCTACCGATAAAAGCGGTTTTGATAAAATTTACAACGTCATTGATGACGCGGTATTTGATTTGCGGTACTATTCCCCGTATAATTTTACCGGACAAAAAATTACAGGCTACAAGGCCCCGGTGGCTTATATGACCAAAGAGGCGTTGGCCGCACTGGCGGTGGCGGCGCAAGATTTACGCGCCCAAGGCTACCGCTTACTGATATGGGATTCGTACCGCCCGCAAAAAGCGGTGGACCACTTTGTCCGCTGGATTAACGACCCTACGGACGAGGGTAATAAAAGTTTTTATCCTACGTTAAAAAAAGAGGATTTGATTGCCGGAGACTATATTATGCCTAAGTCCGGTCATACACGCGGTAGCACGGTGGATTTAACTCTCATTAAGCAGGACGGTTCTTTTGTGGATATGGGGGGAACTTTTGATTTGTTTAGCGAGCGTTCCCACCCAGACTTCAAAAAACTTACCAAAAAGCAAAAACGCAACCGCAAAATTCTGCGCGACGCGATGCTGAAAGCCGGGTTTGTGGGGATAGATTCCGAGTGGTGGCACTTCACCCTCAAGGATGAACCCTATAAAGACACGTATTTTAATTTTGATGTGCAATAGTGATTATGAAAGGTAAAACAAATTATTTTTTGGTAAAGGGAATTTGGATTGTTTTGCTGGGTTTCTTGACGGTGGGGTGTGCCCACGTAAAGAAAGATCCCCTTGTGTTGTGGAACGATCAAGCCCCGGCTAAGCAAGCATTGGTAACGTATATGTCGGCGGTGACGGATCCTAAATCCCCGGATTATATCCCCGTTAAAGACCGTGTGGCGGTGTTTGATTTGGACGGTACCCTTATTTTGGAAACGGACCCTACTTATTTTGATTGGTTGCTCTTTGAACACCGCGTACTGGATGATCCTAATTACCAGGCTACTGCGGCCCAGCGTGCCGCGGCACTTGCCTCGCGCGAAAAGGGAATTTTCCCGGAGTTAAATGCGGATAGGGAACGGATGGTATCCGAAGTATATAAGGGGCTTACTGTGGAGGAGTTTTATGCGTTTGTCCGCGCGTTTATGCAGGAAGAACAACCCGGCTTTGTGGGGATGAAACGGGGAGATATTTTTTATAAACCCATGGTAGAGGTGGTGCAATATTTACTGCAAAACCACTTTACCGTTTATATTTCCAGCGGTACGGATCGCCTGACAGTGCGCCCATTGGTGGCGGCTAATTTGCCGGAAATTCCGGCTAGGCAAATTATTGGTTCGGATAGTACCATCGTGGCGCGCCATCAAGGAGATAAAGAGGGGCTTGTCTATACCTTCTCAAAAGGGGATGAACTGGTCTTGGGTGGCAAGAACCTGATAAAAAATTTGCAGATGAATAAGGTGGCCACTATCGTGCAGGAAATCGGCGTGCAACCGGTGCTGGCGTTTGGCAACAGTTCCAGTGATGCCAGTATGCTAAACTATGCTATTAACGACAATAAGTACAAAGCCCTGGGATTTATGATTTCTTGTGATGACTTGGAACGTGAGTACGGCAATGTACAAAAAGCCGAAAAAATGCGTGCCGATAGCCAAAAATACGGATGGGTTTCTATCTCTATGCGTGATGACTGGAAAACAATCTACGGACCCAACATTACACGTAAATAATTTTCTTGTAAGTAAGTGATATATGTCAAACAAGGCACTTCGTTAGAAGTGCCTTGTTAAATGGTCGGGGCGACTGGATTTGAACCAGCGACCTCACGGTCCCGAACCGTGCGCGCTACCATCTGCGCTACGCCCCGTATAAAAATTCCTCAACCAGGATTCGCACCTAGAACTTTCCCTCCAAAGGGGAACGTGATACTATTTCACCATCGAGGAGTAAAACTTCGGGAAGGCGGGAATCGAACCCGCGATCTCTCGCACCCCAAGCGAGCGCTCTACCTCTGAGCCACTCCCCGTTCCGGTTGCAATCCGTTGCAACACATATATTATATCATTCTTTAAGCAAATTGACTAGGGCTTCTTTAATTTCAGTCAACAGTTTAACGTCTGTGCGGGGGGCGGAAGTAGGGCCACCGGTCGTAGAGAATTGATACTTGCTAAGTTGTTTTTTGGCGCCTTCCAGCGTGAGTTTATGTTTATAAATTAAATCCTTAATTTTTAGGATCGTATAAACATCCGCCTTGCTGTAGCGGCGGTGACCACTGGGCAAACGGACTGGGCGGATTAAACCAAATTCACTTTCCCAGTAGCGCACGGAATATTCCGGCACGCCGGTAATACGTTTCACGTCGCCAATGGAAAAATAATCTTGCTGTTCCAATTCTTCTAGTCCCATAATAGCATTATAGCAATTTGCGCAAGGTAGTAGATTTTAATATAATAGCCTTATTTGATCTATTTAAAACCATAGACGCAATACGGGAAGGAGAGCTACTAAAGAAATCAAGAACAGCCGATATGGGAGCAAAAATGATATATAGAAATACGCATCTGGGTTTTACACTCATAGAATTATTAGTAGTGGTACTAATTATTGGGATTTTAGCCGCCATTGCACTGCCGCAATATAACAAGGCGGTAGAAAAAAGCCGGATAGCCGAGGCAAAAGTGGTACTTAATACCATGCGTAAAAATTATCAATTGTGTGAATTAGAGTTTGGGAAAAATGCAGATGAATGTACTATCTATTCTGATTTTATACAGCAGCATCTTACGATAGACATTGGCCCTTTAAAAGAGCTGGAGAAGTGTAATATGTGGGCCTCACCTTGTGTGATTACAGATGATTGGAGTTATGAAACAGATGATTCTACTGGCTTTTATGCCACCCGTTTAAATAAAGGAAGTGTGGACGATAGTCCCTATTTTTTATTTATTGATTATGAAACGGGGGAGATTGAGTGCGTTAATGACCAGGCATCTACTTGTGATAGGCTTTGTGGCGCGAATAGGTGTAGTTTATAGTATATTCAATACTGACAGATAACAAAACCCCCGGCGCAATTGCCGGGGGTTTTAACATCTAGTAAACTACTTATTTATTTTTATGTTTTACAGGTTCACCGTAATACGCTTTGAGGTACAATTCTTTAATCTCGCTGATTAAAGGATAGCGTGCGTTCCCGCCGGTGCACTGGTCATCAAAGGCCAGTTCGGAGAGTTTGTCCAAGTTGGCCAAGAACTCCTGCTCCGGGATGCCATATTCTTTAATAGACCGCGGAATATTGAGTTTGTGTTTCAAGTCTTCCACCATGTCAATTAGTTTTTGTACTTTGGCATCTTTATCGTCACCCAGTTTGTGGTTGGGCACTAGGTAGTCAATAATTTTGGCATAGCGTCCTTTCACAAACGGATACTTATATTGCGGGAATAAACCTTGTTTGGTGGGTTTGTCCGTGGCGTTGAATTCAATCACATACGAGAGCAACAACGCGTTGGCCAGCCCGTGCGGTACGTGGTACATGGCTCCCAATTTGTGCGCCATGGAGTGAGACAACCCCAAGAAGGCGTTGGCAAAAGCCATACCGGCAATCGTTGCGGCGTAGTGCATTTTTTCGCGGGCGTTGATGTTTTTGGCGCCTTCGGTGTAAGATTTTTCCAAGTATTTGAATACCAGGCGCATAGCCTCTAACGCTTGTCCTTCCGTAAAGTTGGTAGAGAATACGGAGGTGTAGGCTTCAATGGCGTGGGTCAGCACATCCAAGCCGGAGAAAGCCGTCAAGGATTTGGGCATATTAAGTACAAATTCCGGGTCAATAATGGCCATATCCGGCGTTAAAGCGTAGTCCGTGATGGCATATTTGGTGCCTGTTTTTTCATCCGTGATGATGGTAAACGGAGTCACTTCGGAACCGGTCCCGGACGTGGTGGGGATGGCTACCATGGTGGCTTTTTTGCCCAAAGGCGGGGCGGCGTAAATGCGTTTGCGGATATCCATAAAGCGCATGGCAATATCTTCAAAACTGGTGTCCGGGTTTTCATACATCAGCCACACCATTTTCCCTTCGTCAATGGCAGAACCGCCACCCAGGGCAATAATCATATCCGGCTGCCAAGAGTTGGCAATCGCTAAGGCTTCGTTTACGTTAGAGATATTGGGATCCGGCAACACGTCGGAAAATACGCGTACTTTGATGTTGAGTTGTTCTAACACGTCAATTACTTTGCGTACATGGCCCAGTTGTTCCATGGTTTTATCGGTAATAATGTACGCACGTTTTTTATCTTGCAATTCAGCCAAGGCTTGTTCCAAAGCACCCCGTTTGAAATAAATTTTTTGGGGAACTTTATACCAATACATATTTTCGCGGCGTTCTGCTACGGATTTTACGTTCATAAGATGTTTGACTCCAATGTTTTCGCTGACGGAGTTGCCACCCCAAGAGCCGCAACCCAAGGTCAAAGAAGGTGCTAATTTGAAGTTGTATACATCACCGATAGCACCCTGAGAAGAAGGCATATTGATTAAGGTACGCGCAGTAGGCATATCCTTAAAGTAATCAATGTGGTCTTCGTTGGCTTCATCCGTGTAAAGTACCGAGGTATGGCCGGCTCCACCGTATAAGATTAAATCGCGTGCCAAAGCGGCGGCGGTTTTGAAATCTTTCGCGCGGTAGAAACCAAGCACGGGGGATAATTTTTCGCGGGCAAAGGGTTCGGCGTCGCTGACTTCTTTGGCCTCGGCGATTAAAATTTTGGTATGAGCGGGCACTTTGATCCCGGCCATTTCGGCAATTTTTTCAGCCGATTGCCCCACGATAGCGGAGTTTAATTTTCCGTCTATCACAATGGTTTCAGCCAATTTTTTGCGGTCTTTGCCGGTTACAAAGTGGCATCCGCGGGCGATAAATTCTTCTTTCACTTTATCATATACGCTGTCTTCTACCACAATGGATTGTTCGCTGGCGCAAATCATTCCGTTATCAAAGGTTTTGCTCATAATTACGGAACTGACAGCCATTTTAATGTTGGCGGTGGCGTCAATAACAACCGGCGTGTTTCCTGCGCCTACGCCCAAAGCCGGTTTGCCGGAGGAGTAAGCGGCTTTTACCATGCCGGGGCCGCCCGTAGCCAAGATGAGGTTGATGTCTTTGTGGTGCATGAGCGCGTTGGAAAGCGTCATGGTCGGGTTTTCAATCCAGCCGATAATGCCGGCAGGCGCACCGGCTTCTACGGCTGCATTTAATACAATTTTAGCGGCTTCAATGGTGCATTTTTTAGCACGCGGATGAGGGGAAAACACAATCCCGTTGCGCGTTTTCAAAGCCAGTAAACTTTTGAAAATAGCGGTAGAGGTAGGGTTGGTGGTGGGAATAATCCCGGCGATAATACCAATGGGCTCGGCCACTTGGCGGTATCCAAAAGAGTCGTCATCACTAAGCACGCCGCAGGTTTTGGTGTCCTTATATTGGTTGTAAATATATTCGGAAGCAAACTGGTTTTTAATTACCTTGTCCTCCATCACACCCATGCCGGTTTCTTCCACGGCAATTTTAGAAAGGGGGATGCGGTTTTGTGCGGCGGCAATAGCGGCGGCACGGAAAATTTTATCTACCTGTTCTTGTGTGTAAGTAGCAAACACTTTTTGGGCTTCTTTTACTTTGCCGATAATTTTATCCAACAAGGCCAATTCTTCGGCGGAGGCCACAGCAGGCGCTGCTTGTTTTTTTTCTGCCATATTGTTTCTCCTTAATTTAGGTATAAAACATCCATTTTGGATATTTTAGTATCTATATTTTATATTTTATTTATTTTTAAGTCAACATTTCTTCTGACAAAAAAATAATTAGAGGTTGACAATACCCCTAAAAATATATATCATAGATATTGTAATATCCAGTATTTGTAAAAGAGAGTGTATGCTATGCCGTCGCATCATGCTAAAAAAAATATCAGTGTTCAAACCATCCGTCGTTTGCCCCAGTATTTACGTATTTTCTATAAACTGCATGGCTACGGGCGGGACTTGGTATCCTCTACCGTATTATCCAAACAAACCCACCTACTGCCTATTGTGGTAAAGAAAGATTTGCAAGCCGTAGGGGCCCCCAGCAAGTTGCGGGCGGGGTTTAAGGTGGCGGGATGTATAGAGGTAATAGAACAATTTTTGGGATGGAATAACCTCAATAAAGCCTTTTTAATCGGGGTAGGCCATTTAGGGGAGGCGCTGCTGGGCTTTACAGGCTTTAAGAACCACGGATTAGAGATTGTGTGCGCCTTTGATACAGCGCCGGATAAGGTGGGTCAAACTATTCACGGGGTCCCGGTGTATCATACGGCGCAAATTGCCACTATCATTACGCAAGAAAACTTAAAAATCGCCATTTTAACCGTACCTGCCTACAGTGCCCAGGGAATTGCCGATACTTTAGTGGCGGCCGGCATCAAGGCTATTTGGAATTTTGCCCCTATCCGGCTTCAAGTGCCCGAGGGGGTTATTGTACAACAAGAGGATATTTCATCCGGCTTAGCGGAACTTTGTGCAAAATTAAAAACAAATTAGGTCTTGTTTTTTTGCCGTTTTTTCTATAGAATTATAGAAAGGTTTTGAATCGTTTGCAGGAAGGAGGCCTTATGCGCCGTATTATTTTATTGTTATGTGTGGGGGTGTGTGCCCCCTGGGTGTTTGCCAATAACGAGGCAGTATATACCATTTCGTATAATCCGTCTCGCTTGGGGGTATATGAAAAGTTAAAAGCCGTTGATAGTGCCAATTTGCAAGGCGGCGTAGCGATTGGAGCGGGTGGAATATTAAATATTCAATCGGCTGCCGGCCAAACTATTACATTGGAGGATGCGCAACCAGGCCACAGATTCAATGGGGGAAATCTGAGAGAGACCGCCAATAAGCGTATTTTGAGTTACATAGCCAATGTGGAGCCAGAGGGTGCGACAGATGATTTTACAACTTCACTTAAAGGGAGTGCAATCATACAGGAGATCAAAAATACTGAAAACTCCTTTTGGCCTAAAAATGCGGCGGGCGAATATGAGTATCGCATCAGCGCGGAGCAACCCACTACGATTGATCGGGATGGAACAAATGTAACTATTTACGGGGGGAGCTTTACTGCTAACGAGGACTCATTTATAGATAACTTTGCGCTTGGGGAGGGTACTAATAATCTTGTAGCCCAATTGACCGCTAGGGTTAATAACCTGTTGCACATTGAGAAAGGTTTTCATGCGCTAGAGACATATACCTTGGGAAATATTACCATAAGGGAAAATACTTGCCTGGGCCAGGGTGGAAAATGTTCCAAGTATTGGTGGAGTCCGCGTAAGACCGCAACAGGAACGGAGTATGAGGTGTTATCAGTCCAGGTTAAACCTATAGAATAAGGGGCTTGGGCGTGGCCTTGAATTTTAACGTGCGCGTTAGCGCACGTTTTTTATGCCCGGTTTAGCGCAGGTATTCACAATAAGGTATAATATATAAACCCCTCAAATTTGCTGCAGGAGATGCTGTATGATTACACATGGAAAATATTTTTTTACATCAGAATCTGTTTCTAAGGGTCACCCGGATAAAGTATGTGACCAAATTTCTGATGCTATTTTGGATGCTATTTTAGCCAAAGATAAAACCGCACGCGTAGCGTGCGAAACATATATTACCCGCGGTTTGGTAATCGTGGGGGGCGAAATTACCACCCGTACATGGGTGGATGTGGAACAAATTGCCCGCGGCGTTATTAAAGAAATTGGGTATGATGAAGCCAAATGGGGTTTTAACTATAAAACGTGTGCGGTAGTAAATGTAATTGGTAAGCAATCGCCGGATATTAGCCAAGGGGTAGATGTGGGCGGTGCCGGGGACCAGGGCCTGATGGTGGGATATGCTGTAGCGGAAACCCCGGAACTGATGCCGCTCTCGTTGATGCTGTCGCATACTATTTTGAAAGAATTAGACAAAGTGCGCCGTACTAAAAAATTACCGTACCTGGGGCCGGATGCCAAAAGCCAAGTGACGGTGGAATATCAAGATGGCAAACCCGTGCGTGTAGATACGGTAGTGCTTTCTACCCAGCATACCGAAGATATTTTGGACAAAACCGGTTCCCAAATTACCGAAAAATCTAAAAAAGAGATTTGTGCCGCCGCTATCGTGCCCGTTCTTGGTAAATGGATGGATAAAAATACCAAAGTGTACATCAATCCTACCGGCAAATTTGTGATTGGGGGCCCCCAGTCCGACACGGGCCTTACCGGCCGCAAAATTATTGTAGACACCTATGGCGGGCGTTGCCCCCACGGAGGCGGTGCCTTTAGCGGAAAAGACCCTACCAAGGTGGACCGCTCTGCAGCCTATATGGCGCGCTATATTGCCAAAAACATGGTAGCGGCTAAACTGGCGCACGCATGCACGGTGCAAATTGCCTACGCAATTGGCAAAGAGGAACCGGTGGGTTTTTATGTAGATACGGAAGGGACCGGCGTGTTGCCGGATGAACGCCTGGCGCAAATAGCGCGCAAACTTTTCCCGCTTACGCCGCGTGGTATCATTGAACAATTTAAGTTGCGCCGCCCTATCTACGCGCAAACAGCCTCCTTTGGGCACTTTGGCCGCAAGGACTTCCCGTGGGAAAAAACCGATAAAGCCGCAGCGTTAAAAAAAGCGGCGGGGAAGTAGAAACTTATGAAAAAAGTTTGTTTAGTGCTAACTAACGGTTTTGAAGAAGCGGAAGCCGTGGGCACGTTTGCTATTTTGCGCCGGGCCGGCCTGACAGTAGATATTTTCTCACTTACGCAGGCGGACGCTACGGGACGTTTTGGCCTAACGTGTACCCAATTAAAACCGTTTTCTATGTTGCGCGGGGCCGATTATGACGCGTTGGTTTTGCCCGGTGGGCCGCAATATGCCGAGTTGGAAAAAAGCGCGGGTGTGCAGGCTTTGCTCAAAGAATTTATGCAGGCGAATAAAGTGGTGGCGGCCATTTGCGCCAGCCCTACTATTTTGGGCCGCGCCGGCTATTTGAAAGGGAAAAATTATACGTGTTTTACGTCTATGAACGAGGACTTTGGCGGCCATTTTACCGGGGAATATGTGGCGGTGGACGGCAACCTCATCACCGGGCAATCTGCGGCGGCCAGTATTGACTTTGGCCTTGCCATTGCAGAAAAACTGTTAGGCAAAGAGAAAGTGGACCAAGTCAAAGCCAGTATTTACTACAAATAGCGATTATTTTTTGACATCTGCGGCACTGGGGAGTGGCAATAAATCCATCCCGTATGCAAAATCAAATACAACGCCGGCTATAAACTCTAACTGGTGGTAAAAATCCGTTTCGCGGATAAATTCGTCAGCGGCATGGGCCGAGTTGGTATCCAGCGGATCCATAGCCGGCCCTAAACCGTAAGTAATTACCCCTAATTTACGTAAAAATTCATTATCGCCCGAAGCCGGACTTAACCCGGGAACGGTAATAGCCCCGGGAATCAATTTTTGCGCGGTGTTTTGGATGGAGGCAAACAACGGGTCGGTTCCGTCCATAGATGCCGGCGCCGGAAATTCCGGCCGTTCTAGCACTTCTAGTACAATGTTTTTATCGTCCTTAAATAAGGCCTGTAACTCGGTAAAGAAAGTCTCCGGGTCTGTAGTGGGTAATAACCGTACGTTTAAGATAGCACTAGCGGAAGCACCCGTGCTGTGGGGCTCCGCTTGCGACGATATTTGCGTAGGGGTAAGCGTGTCTTGTAATTGAGACTTAAAAAACGGATCTTGCACCATAAGTGCGGCCGCGTTTTGGCGGTTTTGCGGATTTTCGTCGTGCAAAAGGATATTGAGCGTGGTTTTTCCGTCTTCATCTTGAAACGGTAAAATGGCAGTAAGTAGCGTGCGTGCCGGAGCGGTTAATTGGGCAGGCCGATGCCAATTTTCTATTTTAGCCAGGGCTTGCGAAAGCGCATATACCGCATTGTCCCCGGTAGGCATAGATGTATGGCCTTCTTTTCCGTACGCGGTAATTTTAATATCCATATACAGTTTTGTGGCGGCTTCCGCAAATACGATAGGGGTGCTTTCCGGGTTTTGAATAATACCGCCCCCTTCGTTGAGTGCATAGCCGGGGGCAATTTTATCCCATTGGGTGGCACCCAGCCACAAAAGGCCGCTGTCACTGCCGGATTCCTCGCCGGAGGTGGCTAAAAAAATGATGTCGCGCACGGGTTTTTGCTTTTGCTGGGCCAGCCACGTAAATAACGCCAAATAATTGGCGGTATAATTTTTGGCATCTGTTGTGCCCAGCCCATAAATTTTTCCGTCTTTTTGGGTAGCCTTGAAAGGGGGGAAAGTCCACCCTTCTTGGGCGTTGGCGGTATCTAAGTGTGAAATGAGCAACAGCGGTTTTTGGGTAGGGTCCGTCCCTTTGATGCGGGCCATCAAATTGGCGTGTCCTTTGCTGGGGATGAAAATATCCCAATCTATTTTTTGTTTATTAAATTGTTTGTAAATGTAACGGGCCGCTGCAATTTCGTCCGGGTTGGAAACGGACGTATCAATTGCTACCAAATCCATTAAATGGGTTTTAGCCTGTTGCTTAAGGGTATCCCAGGTAGTGTTTTGGGCGTGTAACGCGCCGGTAACTACTAGCAATATACTTAGTAGGGCATATTTATTTTTCATAGGCAAATTGCACTTTGCTTCCGGGGGTAATGTGATGCTTTTGGACGGTGGTAGCAGCCAGTTCTAACACGTACTTCCCGTAACCTGCCGCTTGGGCTACCTCGTAATCGGGGGTGTAAGTATAGGAGTGCGGCACCTCCTCCGCCACGTGAGCAACCGTTTGGTCCCCGGTTATAAAAACAATATCCAAATCAATCAGCGTGTTCTTCATCCAAAATAATTGTTCTTGGTCTTTATCAAATACAAAAAGCATGCCTTGGTTTTCCGGCAGGTCGGTTACAAACATAAGGCCGCGTTCTTGTTTTTCGGGGGTATCCGCCACGCGTGCCTGTACCACAAAACCGTCCGGCAAAGTAACGGGAACCGTTTGGTAATGCTTGCATGCCCCTAACGTTAGTAAAACGGCGCATAATAAGAAAAACCGCTTCATATAAAAAGTATAGCAAAAAATACCGCTGGCGCGGCAATGCAATAGCGCAGATAAAAGCAAAGTGTTATAATATATATATGACGGAGCCGATTTTACGCGTAGAAAATTTGTCGCTTAGTTTTGTGACCGAGAACGGGACTGTTCCCGTGCTACATCATCTGTCCTACTCATTACCCAAAGGCAAAATATTAGCGGTGGTGGGGGAGTCCGGCAGCGGCAAAACCGTACAGGCACTATCTATCCTTAAATTATTGGCTCCTAATGCGCGCGTAGATAGCGGTAAAGTGATTTACAGGGGAAAGAACCTGCTTGCCTGTAAAGAAAATACATTACGCAACGTGCGCGGCAGCAAAATTGCGATGATTTTTCAGGACCCGGGCTCCAGTTTGAACCCGGTGCTTACCATTGGCGAGCAACTGACAGAAACGTTGCGCGCTCACCGTAAAATGTCCCAAGAGGCGGCCCGCAAAAAAGCGGCGCAACTGCTCACGCAAGTGGGGATTACCGAGGCCGAAAAACGTTTGACGGAATACCCCTTCCAATTTTCGGGCGGTATGTGCCAGCGTGTGATGATTGCCATGGCCCTAGCGTTAGACCCGGATATTTTAATTGCCGATGAACCTACCACCGCCTTGGATGTTACTATTCAGGCCCAGATTTTAACGCTTATTAAAGAGTTACAACGCCAAAACGGGATGTCTGTTATTTTTATTACGCACAATTTAGCGGTAGCCGCCCAAGTGGCTGACGAAGTCTTGGTGCTCTATGCCGGGCAATGTATGGAGTTGGCCCCGGCCCCAGATTTATTTGCCAAACCGCTACATCCCTATACCCAAGGGTTGCTGAGTTCTTTGGCCAGTGTAACACACAAAGCGCAACGTTTGCCGGTGATCGCGGGGACGCCTCCGCGCCCGGGTGAAATTGTAAAAGGTTGCCCGTTTGCGCCGCGTTGTACGCAGGCCACGACGAAATGTTTTGAAACGTGCCCGCCTTTATTTGCCCAAAAATCCCGTCAAGTGCGTTGTTATTTACAGGAGGCTCAATGACCGCCGCGTTAGTAGTGCGAAACCTGGCTAAAACCTACGTGCGTAAGCCGTGGATGGGGGCCGCTATTCAAAAAGAAGTGCTGCGGGATGTGAATTTGACCCTGGAAAAAGGCAAAGTGTTAGGCTTGGTAGGGGAAAGCGGATGTGGCAAGAGTACACTGTGCAAAGTCATCTTGGGCATTGAACCGATTACTTCGGGTACGGTAGAAATCAACGGGAAAAACAGTGCCGCTTTTGGAAAGAAAGAGTGGCGTGCTTTACGCCGGGAATTGCAAGTGGTTTACCAAGACCCGTATGCCAGTTTGGATCCGCGCTTTACCGTGCGCCAACTGATTAGCGAACCGCTGGATATTCATGGCTTGTATACGGACAAAGCTGCCCGTGAAAAATATTTGCGGGAAGTCTTAGCGGCGGTGCAGTTAGACAGTGCCTATTTGGACCGGTTTGCCCATGAATTTTCGGGTGGGCAACGCCAACGTATTGCGATTGCGCGCGCCCTGGTGCTTAACCCCTCTATTTTAATTGCTGATGAGCCGGTGTCCGCCTTAGACGTTTCGGTCCAGGCGCAAATTTTGAATTTGCTCAAAGATATTCAGCATAAGCGCAATTTGTCTATGCTGTTTGTCACGCACGATTTGGCCGTGGCGCGCTTTTTATGTGACGATATTGCAGTCATGCATAACGGACATATTGTAGAATATGCCCCGGCCGAAGAATTATTTTGCGCGCCGAAAGAAACGTACACGCAAAACTTGTTGGCGGCGGTGCCTACGGTACCCGGGAGGAAAGCATGACCCGTTATATTTTGCGGCGTTTATGTTTGTTGCCGCTTGTTGTCTTGGGCGTCACGTTTTTGTTATTCTTTTTAACCCAGCGCTTAAGCCCGGAAATGCGCGCTTCCTTATATGTAAAAGACCCGCGCCAAATGAACGCCTTGGAAGAAGTCATCCGGCAATACGGCCTGCGTGATAACGTATTTAAGCAATACGGGCGGTGGCTAAAAAATGTGGCGCATGGCGATTTAGGCTATAGCCCCAGTGCCAATATGCCCGTGGCACAAGCGCTCAAACAATATCTGCCCGCCACCATCCAGTTGGCTTTTGTCACCATGATTTTGGTCGTGTTTTTTGGCGTGTGGTTTGGGGCGGCCTCTGCCGTGCATAAAGATAAATGGCAAGATATAGTGGCACGTTTGATTTCGGTAGGGGGGTTTTCGCTGCCGATTTTTGTGTTGGGCCTGTTGCTACTGATGGTATTTTATGGGCAATTACACTGGTTCTCGCCGGGCGGATACTCTATTCAAACGGACATTATTATCCACGGGGCCGGGTTCAAGACGTATACCGGATTCTTACTTATTGATAGTTTGCTGAACGGACAATGGCGTGTATTTGGGGATGTGCTATCCCATTTGGTATTACCGGCTATGACGTTATGTATCGGTTCGTTTGCGCTTATGGTACGTGTGATGCGTTCTTCTATGCTTGAAGAACTTAGTAAAGATTATGTGCGTACGGCCCGCGCAAAGGGGTTAAGCAAATATCAGGTAGTTTATAAACACGCCGGAAAAAACGCCATTATCCCGGTGATTACCTTGGCTGGGATTCAATTTATCCGTCTGTTAGGGGGCACGGTGATTGTGGAAACTATTTTTGACTACCCGGGCATTGGCCGTTTTGGCGTATTGGCGGCGCAACAACTGGATATTGCCGGTATTTTAGGGTTTTCATTTCTAGTGGCTATTTTGTTTGTAGCGGGCAATTTACTTTCGGACATTTTGTATACGGCGGTGGATCCGCGGATCCGTTTGGAGTAAGTTATGAAATCGCGTTTACTGAAACGAATTTGTAAAAATAAAACGTCTCTCACCGGGTTGATTTTTGTATTGCTTTTTGCGCTCATGGCGTTGTTTGCCCCGGTGTTGGCCCCGGTGCAAAATGCCAATAACCCTTACCAACTGCCGCAAACCAGTTATCAAATTGAACCCCAAGGCCCTTCTGCCCAGCATTGGTTAGGCACTACCGAGCAACAATATGACCTTTATTATGGGGTGATATGGGGGGCACGGTTAGCCTTCAAAATTGGCATTACCGTTACACTGCTGGCGTTTTTGATTGGCCTTTTAGTGGGGGGCATAGCCGCATATTTTGGCGGTAAGGTTGATGAAGCCCTTATGCGACTAACAGACGTGGTATTTGCAATTCCTTCCTTGGTGCTGGCTATGGTAATTGCCGCCATGCTGGGGCCGGATATTAAGAATATGATGATTGCGCTTACTGCAGTAGCGTGGCCTTCGTATGCGCGTTTAGTGCGGGGGGATATTTTGTCTGTCAAAGAGCGCGGGTTTGTTACGGCGGCCCGTACCTTGGGGGCCAGCGGCAGCCGGATTTTTTGGCGTCACATTATTCCCAACTCTATTTATCCTTCCGTAGTAGTGGCCAGTTTGGATATCGGTTATGTGGTGCTGACCGCCGCCTCGCTCTCATTTTTAGGCTTGGGGGCACAACCCGGTACAGCCGATTGGGGGCAACTGATTGCCATGGCGCGTAACTGGGTATTAGGGGCCCCGGGGCATCCGCTGGCCTATTGGTATACGGTCGTAGTGCCAGGCGGAGCGATTTTTTTGTTTGTACTGGGTTGGAACTTGCTGGGGGACGCGTTTCGGGACATTCTGGATCCGCGCCAAGGGTAAGATACTCGGCAAAGTATGCTACAATATAAATATACCGATTTTGTGAGGTGTTTATGATTCGCCGTAAAGACTTATATACTTCGTTAGCAGATAGCGCGTTTCGCTATCCCAATAAAATTGCACTGACGGAAGCCGGTACAGAAAAACGAATTTCTTATCACGAACTTTTAATGAAGGTGGACCGTGCCGCCGATATGTTTTTTGAACACGGGATTCGCAAAGGGGACCGCGTGGCTATTGCACACCGCAATTCCATTGATACGGTAGTGGCGAATTATGGCTTATATAAGTTAGGGGCGGTATCTATCCCCATGAACTTCATGGTCACAAAGCCTGAAGAAATTGAATATATTTTGAATAATGCCGGGGTCAAAGCGGTGGTTACGCAGGCCGAATTTTTGCGCCATTATGTAAAATGCTTGCCCAACATGCCTACCGTGCAAACTCTTTTTACGACGGATGAAATCCCGTCCTCGGCTGCCGAGTGCGATAAAGTCCAATTGTTCTGGGACGAAATTGAAAAATCTACGTATCATGATGAAACCGCCTCTACCCAAGCCACGTTGGACGATTTGGCCTTCATCTTGTATACTTCCGGAACGACCGGACTGCCCAAAGGGGCCATGATTACCCACGGTAACTTAGCGGCCAATGTGATTTCATGCGCTCAAATTTTTAAGATTACTGACGACGATTGCTTTTTGTGCTTACTGCCTATGTTCCACTCGTTTGCGTGGACCACGTGTGTAGTAATTCCGCTCTACCTCAACCTCAAAGTGGTGATTGTTGCTAACGTGATGCCGGCCAGCAAATGGCTCGGTGCCATGGGTACCGAAAAAGTAACCCTTATTTTGGCTGTTCCGCAAATTTATGCGGTACTCTCTAAAGAAGCCAAGGGCCTTAAACAACTCTATTTGCGCTTCTGGCCGTTTAAGAACGTGCGTTTTGGTATATCGGGCGCGGCGCCTTTAACACAAGAAATTAAGGACCGTTTTGAAGAAAAGATAGGGGTCCGTATTTTGGAAGGCTACGGGTTAACCGAAACAAGCCCGGTAGTGAGTGTGAATACCGAAGAATTACAAAAGATTAAATCCGTAGGCCCGGCTATCCCGGCGGTAAGTACGTTGGTGGTAGACGATAACGGCAATGAAGTTCCGCGCAATACAGAAGGCGAACTTTGTATCAAAGGACCCAACCTGTTCAAAGGATATTGGGGAAATGAAAAAGCCACCCGTGATGCCTTTACCGAAGACGGTTGGTTCAAAACCGGCGATATTGTGGAAGTGGACGACGACGGTTTTATCTTTATCAAAGACCGCAAGAAAGACATGATTATTATTAAAGGGCTTAAAGTATTTTCTGCCCAGGTGGAAGCCGTCATTTGCGAACACCCGGCCATTGAAGAATGTGCCATTATCGGGGTGCCGGACGGACGCGGCGGCGAATTTATTAAATTATATGCAGTGAAGAAGGAAGGAGCGGAGCTGTCGGAAGCGGAATTCCGGAAATTCTTAAAACTGCACTTAGACAATTACAAACGTCCGCGCGATTTTGAATTTGTGGAATCACTCCCTAAAAATGCCTTGCGTAAAGTGCTTAAACGGGAACTGCGTAAAGACGCTGTAGAGAAACTCAAAAAAGCGATTGCTGCCGGGGCGCCTGCCCCAGCCGCGCAGGAGTAGTATGCAACTGGCGGCTATTCTTGCTGAAGTAGTGCCTCAGGGGCACTATGTAGGCGGAATTGTACGCAGCAGTCTACTCAAACGTCAATCTAGCGATATAGATATTACCTTGCCCGCGGCCGATGTAAAACAGGCCGCGCAAACATTGGCTAAACGCCTTCATGCCGCCGCCTTTGAAATGGATCCGGAACTGGGCGTATGGCGTTTGGTAACCCATCAAGATAAAATTCAAATTGATTTAACCGCTTATCAAGGCAAAGATTTGGCGGCCGATTTGCGCCGACGGGATTTTACCTTCAATTCCCTGGCCTATCCTGTAAGCGCGAAGCCGCAGATCGTTATTACTCCTCGTGCCCATGAAACAGCACACATCCTGCTAAAGCGGTTGCGCCGTTCGTTAATTGTAGATGAAACAGGCGGCCTGGCCGATTTGAAGGCAAAAATCATCCGCTTAAACGGGAAAGAGCGCTTTGTGGAAGACCCTTTGCGGATGTTGCGTGCTTTTCGGTGCGCGGCTGAATTAAAATTTAAGATTGCCCCGGCTACCCTCATGCAAATCAAAAAAAATGCCCCGTTAATCAGCCAGCCTGCTGGTGAGCGTATTAAAGAAGAATTGGACCGTCTGTTTGCGGTGCCGGGGGTGTTATATGATTTTTTGTCACAAATGGACGCGTGCGGGTTATTAACCGCCTTATTGCCTGTGTTGGAGGAGCAACGCACCTGTGCCGAGGTCTATTACGGAAAGGGCGGCGTGCTTAAACACACGCTTTTAGTATGTAAGCGGATGGACTATGTACTTAGTCACCTGGAGAAGGCCTTTCCTAAATTTGCCAAGCAGTTAACGCCTTTTGCCGCCAATAAACCCTTACTTAAAATGACCGCGTTGTTGCACGATATTGCCAAGCCGGCTACTGCCAAAATGCATAAAGGGCGGTTGCGCTTCTTTTATCACGAACAGCAAGGCGCACGGATGGCACGCAACGTATTGGACCAATTACATTATAGTAAGGCCGATACACGCCTGATTTGTGCGATGATTGGGGAGCATTTGCGCCCTTCCAACCTGGCCAGTAATGACGTGTTGACCCGAAGGGGGGTATATCATTTCTTCCGCGATTTGGGCGAGGCGGCTATTCCACTCTTATTTTTATGTTGGGCTGATTATACCAGTTACGTAAGTGATGCCCAACTTCGCCGTATTTTGCCGCAAAGTTCCGCCCGGTTGATGACGATTTCGCAAGCACAACGCTATAAAAATGTAGGCAAAACGTTGCGTCATTTGCAGGTGCTTTTCTTTATGCTGGAGCAGTATTTTGAACGTCCCGCCCTAGTCCGGCCGGATAAAATCCTTACCGGGGTAGATGTAATGAACGTGTTGCACCTAAAACCCGGTCCGCAAGTGGGGGCCATTTTAGAAGCGGTAGCCGAGGCCCAAGTGGAAGGGAAAATCAGCACGCGGGCGGAAGCCTTGGATTTTATTAAAACATTACCGGCGGCAGAAAAATAATTGTACGATGCGGTAAATTTTGCTACAATAAATTGTCATTAAATTTGTGCGGGCGTGGTTCAATGGTAGAATGGAAGCTTCCCAAGCTTTAGACGAGGGTTCGATTCCCTTCGCCCGCTTTTAATAGGACTTTCTATGACAAACAATTCCGAAGAATTTGAAACGAAACCGTCTTCTAATAAAGACATGTGGTTGTTTTTAATTGTGTTAGACGTCATTTTCTTGTGCGTCTGCGGGTTTTTCTTGTATAAACATTTTGCGGGGCAACTTTTTAACACGACCTCTGCACCGGCCCCTGTAGTGGCTGAAGAACAAGTGACCGAAGTCACACCAACCGAGGAATTGACCGTCACGGAAACCACCGTTTCGGAAGAGTTAACCCCGGAAGTAGTAACCGTGACAGAACAACCTGCGCCGGTGGTAACCCCGGTTGTAGAGCCGGAAACAGAATCCGTAGTGCAGACCCCTGTGCCCGTGCAACCTGTCGTACAAGAAAATAAAGAAAGCGTGTTAGTGACGCCTACCACGGGCAAATACAGACGGGTTACGTTCCGCTGGTTTGGCGAAGGGGACAAAGTATCTGTAGTGAGTGGGTTTACCATGTCCAAACCGCAAGCCCTTAAAAAAGTGGGGGATCATTGGGAAACGACCCTTTCTATTGCCCCGGGTACCTATAAGTTCCTGTATATTATTGATGGGAAGAACACGTTGGACCCGTACTCGCCAGAGAAAGACGGACGCTCTGTATTAGAAGTAAAATAATAAATTTATAAGTAATAAAAAGGATGCCGTCTAGGCATCCTTTTGCTTTCTCGTCTTATTAAATGGCAAATATGCTACAATAAAAAAAATACCTGTCGTATAGGAGGTCCCATGAAAGCCGTCATTATTACCATTGGAGACGAAATTTTGCTAGGACAAATTTTGGATACTAACTCCCGCTTTATGGCCCGTGAACTTACCAAATTGGGGGCGGAAACTGTGGAAATGCGTTCGGTAGCTGATGAGCGCAACGCTATCGTGCGGGCTATTAACGACGCTTTCCTACGTGCGGACGTAGTCCTGATGACGGGGGGATTGGGGCCCACCAAAGATGACCTTACCAAAAAAGTATTGGCAGAGTATTTTGATTGTAAATTAGTTGAAAATAAAGAGGTTTATCACTGGTTGGAAGAGATGTTTGCCGATATCCCCAATCGGATGAATAAATACAATGTTTCCCAGGCGCTATTGCCGGAAAAATGCACCCCATTGCGTAACCTGAAAGGAACCGCCAGCGGGATGTGGTTTGAACATAAAAAGAAGGTGCTTGTTTCGTTGCCCGGAGTTCCGTTTGAAACCGAATATTTGATGCATTACGAGGTGCTCCCCCGGTTAAAAGAAAAATTTACCGATTTGTTCTTGCGCTTTAAGATGGTAACTGTGTTTGATGTCCCCGAGTCCGAAATTGCCCTTAAATTGGCCAATTTTGAAACTTCCTTACCCGAAGGACTTGGCCTGGCCTATCTGCCCAGTGAGGGGTATGTGCGCTTGCGTTTAACGGCTAAGGGGGCGGCGGTAGATCAGTTGGACGCTGTATATGAAAAATTATTGGCGGCCTTGCAGGATTTGCCTTATCAGCCTTCCAGCGAAGGGGATAGCCGGGAAGATTTGCTCCGCCGGTTGAAAAATGCGGGCGTTACCGTGGCTAGCGCGGAAAGTTGCACGGGGGGGACGATTGCCCACATGATTACACTAATGCCGGGGGCCTCCAACTACTTTTTGGGCGGCGTGGTTGCCTATTCTAACGAAGTCAAAAAGCACGTGCTTGGCGTGAACGCGCAAGATTTAGAGAAATACGGGGCAGTAAGCGAACCTGTTGCCCGCCAAATGGCCGAAGGGGCCCGCAAAGCGCTAGGTGCCCAATATGCTGTATCTACTACCGGTATTGCCGGCCCGGATGGGGGAACGAAGGAAAAACCGGTAGGTACAATTTGGATGGCTGTAGCCGGTCCTAAGGGCACAATAGCCGAAAAAGTGCTGATTTCACACACCCGCGAACGTAATATCGGGCGGGGGGCTGTGCACGCGATTCAGTTACTACTGGCGCAAATTGAAAAGGATCAATCCGCATGCTAAAAAAACTACGCGATCAAATCTTTCACGTGGGCGTGTTTGCTTGTATCCCTGCCGTTAGCGAGGAGGATACCTTGCGCGCTACGGAGGCCTTGGTGAACGGAGGAATGCAAGGGATTATTCTTTCTTGGAATAAAAAATTGGCTGCCACGATTGAAAAAATCCACGCCCGTTACCCGCATCTTTTAATTGGGGCCCAAGGTCCTTATGACAAGGCCAGTCAGTTGTTTGCCAGTGGAGTCGCTTTTATTGTAGATAGCGCCGGAGTGCCTGCCAAAATTCAAGTTCCGTTTTTGTTGCGACAAAATAACAATTTATTAGACGGCACGGATGTACTGGCTCAATGTTCCGGAAAAATTGTCTTTTCTAACGATATAAGACAGCAAAAATGGGACGAAATTACCGCCCGCGCCCAACAAGCATTGGCGTATATGTTAGGCTTTGAATTGCGTCACGTGGGGATCAATCATCCGGATGCGGCTCAAGCGGACAAGACCGCCGGCCAATTTGAGCATCTTTTTGGCTTTGCCAAGGCAGACAAAGGCGGTGCATATTTTGCCGGCCCTTACATAGAAGCCATGAAGAAGATGTTTTACGGTAAGTATGGACATATTGCTATTGCCACCAATAACGCGGCCCGGGCAGCGTGGTATTTGGAACAGCGAGGTGCCCGGTTTAATTGGAAAAGTGCCGACTATAATGCGGACGGTACCCTACGGGTGGTCTATCTGCAAGATGAAATCGGCGGTTTTGCTGTACATATTCTGCAAAAATAGTTAATAGAGGTTATTTATCGCCTAAGAGGTTGTTTCGTACAATATAGGTATGAAACATCTTGCTTGGGCAATTTTAATTGTAGGGACAGCGTGCCTTCCCGGTGTGTCTGCTCCGTTGTATCGCGCCGGAGAAACCTCCCCGGCTATTTCTTCCTTGCTGCATGGCGAAATTTCGGCTGATTATCAATTTTCTTCCCAAAAAATGAAAACAGAACGGGGCGATCAAACTACCTCTGCCCTCAAAGGGTGGAACGCCCGCGCTTTGTGGACCCCTTTGCCTTGGCTATCCGTAGGCGCGGAAATGGGGCAGTCTGCTGACCAGGAGTTGCGCGCAGCATTTGTTTCTTCTTATGAAACCCGCCGGATAGGGGGAATCATCAAACTGACGCTTTCCCCTAATACAACGCCGCGGGTTTACCTGTTGGCAGGGTATGGGAAAACTTCTCATCGCTTAAATTACGATCATAGCGTCAATCCCATTGCGCTAAGCACCTGGCCCGGAAGTGAAAAGAAAACAGTTCCCTATTGGATGATAGGCGTGGGGATGGAAATGAATGTATGGAAGGCTTTGTTCCTGGGAATTGAAGGAAATTTGCTTAGACATCAATCTGCCCAGTTGCCCCGATTTTACAAGGTGGACTCCCGCATAGAAACTGCCTTACGCGTGCGCGTGGGCGTGAAATTCTAAAAAAGTTTGAAACAAGCCTGCTAAAATGCTATACTAATTAAGTAGAAAGAATTTGTGTTGGATTTACGCGCCCATAGCTCAATGGATAGAGTGTCAGCCTGCGGAGCTGAAGATACAAGTTCGATTCCTGTTGGGCGCAAGAATTGACGAGAGCCCGTTCTCAGAAGAGAGCGGGCCTTTTTTTGCCATTTTCTCGACGAGAATTTTGGAACACTAATAAGCAAGATAAAACAAGAGAACTATAAAGAGCAAGGACAGAGTTTGGACACTATAACTTTTAACACACCTGCTACAAGAGCGCATAGAACTAGCCCCAAATATAGTGTCCATTTTACATACTTTTGGCAGAGTATAGTAAAAAAGAAGACCCCTGCTTTTAACAGGAGTCTTTTGTAATTTAGCAGATTACAATACTTCGTTTGCGGTCAAAAACAACGATTGGGAAAGGGCATTAAAGAAGTTTTGGTATGCTAGGGGTTCCGTAATGGCCTTGGTCCCTTTAGAAGCGTTTGCACGTACTAAAATGCTGTTTCCTTTGCTACGGACGCTAACCGTCATCGTGGTTTGATTTGTAAACGAAAAGCCGGAAATCGTACCGATATCCTTATCTACTTTCTCAATTACAAACCCGAGGTCTTGCATGGTCGCAACAATGTTATTCATCACATTCAATTTGTCAGTGGTGTCAAATGAACGGGTCTGGTAGTTTCGGGTAGCTACTTGTGAGACCTTGGAGTCTAGGGCAGTTTGATTGGTCGTAGCACAAGCCGCTAGCATTAAAACGCCTAAACCGATCAAGATACTTTTCTTCATATTATCTCCTAAATATTATTTGCAGTTAAGAATACAGATTGACTGAGCTTGTCAAAAAACTCTGTATATAAGTTTGTATCATCTAATTTTTCAATTTTTACCACTGTCCCTAAATTGTTATAGATAATACGAGCGAATGTAACACGAGTTTTGATTTGCTTGTCATTGGCTTTTGTATTTACGATTGATACATAGAATTTCTGTGTGTCCTCATAAATAGCCGGTTGTCCATTTAAGGCCGCCAAAAAGGTCAATACAGCTTTACCAGCGGTAGAGCCTTTTTCGCGTGTCTTAGATGCGGTAATAACACCAATTTCTATATCAGATTCGGTAATTGTATATCCCATATCCTGCAGCAATTGAGCCGAAGCAATTAATAATTCCTTGGTGTTCGTGGTATCAAAAATCCGAGTTTCTACGTTCCTTCGTTCTAAGTAATTAGCATCAGGAACGTACAAATTCTTATAGGATGCACAAGCAGATAAAAGGCATCCTGCTATTAAGATATAGATAGTTTTTTTCATATATTAGAAGCTAGATGAGCGGTATGCAAAATCACGCACTTTGCTTTGTTCATCAAACTTAACGATAATAGTTAATGTTCGTTGAGAGGATCTAGTAGAAGCTTTATTGCCTCCGGCTCCAGCGATAACCAACCATACCCCTTTTGAGGAAGAACTCCCATCTACTTGCGTAGACATACGATCATATACCCAGGTTTCACGGCGTTGATCGTCCGTTGTAACCATATTAGGGCTGCCCAGGACTTCTACCACATCAGCAGAAGACATGCCGATTTTAATCTCCTTTTGGGCCTTCGCAACGGTTAATTTTTCATCATTTTCGATAGTATTCCCCGTTGAAGAACAACCTACCAAACCGCCAAAACAAACCAGTGCGGTTAATAGCACAGACAACTGCAGTGTTTTTTTCATAATTAATCTCCCATTAAAATATATTCCATTATAACAAAATGTATATACGAATTACAGCATCTATCAATAGTGTAGCATACGCACGCGACAACGTGTGGTCGTGTTATAAATTAAAACCGCCCCTATTGCTAGGAGCGGCTTATTTAATGAAAACTATCTATTCCCTTGCACCTGCCTGTCTTAGTAATTTAACAATCTCAGCATGTCCTGCATCTCTAGCAAGTCTTAAGGCTGTGTCACCACCTGAAGTTCTTATATTAACATTTGCATTAGCTTTGATTAATGCTCGCACCGTTTCTTCACGTCCCATCAAGCTAGCATTCATTAAAACAGTCCATCCGGTGGCATCTTTCCCATTAACGTCTGCACCAGCTTTAATCAATATTTGCACTACTTCCGTATGCCCCCTACCACTTGCATGTCTTAAGGCAGTCCATCCGGTGGCATCTTTTGCATTAATATCTGCTCCTTCCCGAAGCAATGTCCGCACTATTTCGGCATGACCTTCTTGACTCGCGGCAATTAATGGCGTGAAACCAAATACGATTTCTTTCGCATTTACATTAGCTCCAGATTCAAGCAAGGCATGTACCTTCTCAGTATCGCCACTGCTACAAGCATACACTAAAGCCGTATCAATAGCATTTTCTTTTACATTCATCGCCTGTTTGAGCATATCGACTATTTCCATGTGATTGGATAAAGCGGCTATCCTTAAAGCCGTTTCGTGGCTCGTATTCTCCATATTTATATTAGCCCCTGCTTCAATTAATACACGTGCTATTTCCACATATCCACGCTTACTAGCATGCATTAGGGGTGTCCAATCTGATGTATCTCTTGCGTTAATATCTGCTCCTGCTTGGATCAAAGCTTTTACTATTTCAGTGTGTCCCCCAGAACTAGCGCTAATTAGGGCTGTCCACCTCATTCTTTTCCCTACTACATTCACATCTGCACCTTTTTCAATCAATTCTTGCGCAACTTCAGTATGTCCCTCTCCGATGGCCTGAATTAAAGCCGTTTCTCCATAGAAATTCGTGGCATTAATATTGGCTCCGACTTTAAGCAACCTTTTGACAATAGATAAATTGCCCTGTTTGGCTGCCAGTATAATAAGAGGCGTTTCATCATCATCTTGTTGGTTGACCATTTCTCCATGTTTAATGTAGTATGCAACGGCTTTCTCGTTCCCGGCTTTAACAGCTTCCGTAAATGTAATATTGGGCTTGTAAGTGTTACAACCGATACATGTAACTAGCATGACAAGGGATATAGATGCGAAAATAGATGTAATACGATTCATAATTCTCTCCATTAATTATCTCTCCCTCCATTGTAGCACATTTGAAAATATGGATTTTTGTGGGCTTATTTGTATATAGAACAGATTGCTTAATAATCTAATGCTGTTTTGCCATGACTGTCTTTTATTGTGCTGTCTGCACCTTGGCTAAGCAAAAAATCAGCTATTTCTGTATTATGCTTCATATATGCATAAATTAGGGCGGTCCTTCCCTCTATGTTTGTAACATTGATATCAATACCGTTGAAAACGAGTATCTTAACTAGTTCTAGATTCCCATTTTGAGAGGCAAACATAAGGGCTGTACTTTTATACTTATTTCGTAAATGGATATTAGCCCCACGTTCTAGTAGCAGTTCTATTGTTTCAATAGAATTATACTTACAGGCATACAGGAAGGCCGAGTTCCCTCGTTCATCAATAGAATCGATAGGGACGCCTTCATTAAGCAATACCCTTACTAGATTGACTAAATCCTTTTTGCATGAAATTAGCAACAGAGAGGGTCTATCTAAAAACTTTTTTTCATTAGATTTTTGGAATTGAGATTGTCTGACATCGGTGCGTTTGTTTTTAGTCAGTTTGCTTTTTCGTTTTCTATGAACTGTAGAACGCCTCAACGCCCAATAAATTTTCCATTCAGGATTTATTAGATATGTCATATACGTCTCTAATTACTTGTCCTCATGCTTCTTAAGCATATCTATTATTTTGTTACATTCCTCGATGTCTTCTTTATCTAAAGAAGTTAGTTTCACTTCATCTTTTTCAGGCAATTTGACTTCTTTTCGGGGTGGAACATAGTCTTCCGTTTCGACATCGACGACACATCCTCCGATTGTTCCTCTTTGTTCCTCAATGGCTTGGCGCAATCTTGCATATTCTATAGTATTATCAATGCTTTTCTTTACGATATCAATTGCGGTTTTCCCTTCGCCATTTTTGATATTTACGTCTGTGGTTGGGTTAGTGCGTAGAAGTTTAATAAGTTTCTTTTTATCACTAATATGACTACTAACTAAGTACATTAACGCGGTATACCCTTTGTTATCTTTGGCATTTACATTTATGCCATGATCCACTAGTAGCTTGATGAGAGAAAATTGTTGGGCCGAGCCGTAGGCGTGGGATCCTGGAGTGGCTAGCAGGCTGTTCAGTATCAGATTGTTCCCCCTATAATCTTGAGCATTTATATCCGCCCCGACCGAAAGCAAATAATCAACTATCGCTACGTCTTTGGCATAAAAGGCGGGAGTCCAGTTTAGCAAGTCCCTTTTGTTCACATCTGCCCCATGTTTTACTAGCTCTTGCACAATCTCTAACGAGCCCATTAGACATGCGTACATAATAGGGGTTTTCCCGTATTTATCCAGTTCGTTTAAATCCCTGTTTTCGGTACAAGCTTTCTTTACAAGCTCCAAATCTTTTTTCCTTAAGCCTTGATAAAGTGGGTCTGGTATTGGTACACAAAGTGGGACAGTAAATAAGGTAAAATATTAATTGTCCCTTGCAGGAAGTAAAGGAGTGAGTTCCTATTAGGCACCGAAGAATAAGGTAAAATATTTATTCCAAAGGAGGATAACAAATGAACGATGTTCCTATTAGGCACCGAAGAATAAGGTAAAATATTTTGCAAAGTTTAATCCCTAGCAAAGATTACGTTCCTATTAGGCACCGAAGAATAAGGTAAAATATTCCAACTCCGACGTTACACTCTTTTGTAACAGTTCCTATTAGGCACCGAAGAATAAGGTAAAATATTCCCTGATATAGCGATAGCTATTCCAAGTTAGTTCCTATTAGGCACCGAAGAATAAGGTAAAATATTAACGCCACCCCTCGCTAGGGCATATAGCTAGTTCCTATTAGGCACCGAAGAATAAGGTAAAATATTTAAAACAGGCGTAGGTGAAAAGGTAAACGAGTTCCTATTAGGCACCGAAGAATAAGGTAAAATATTGCATTTTTGAAAACCCGTTGCACATAAATCGTTCCTATTAGGCACCGAAGAATAAGGTAAAATATTTGTAGGGCTTCCAATACCGTGCTTCCGGAAGTTCCTATTAGGCACCGAAGAATAAGGTAAAATATTGGCCAGTCGCTTTGTGATAGTTCGGCTTCAGTTCCTATTAGGCACCGAAGAATAAGGTAAAATATTAAGGTAAAGGCCGAGGATATAACGCTAACCGTTCCTATTAGGCACCGAAGAATAAGGTAAAATATTCAAGATTTTAAGACCTCGCATAAGGATATGGTTCCTATTAGGCACCGAAGAATAAGGTAAAATATTTTGCGCCTTTCATACTTATAGTATATATAAGTTCCTATTAGGCACCGAAGAATAAGGTAAAATATTAAAAGAGCAAATGGCGGTACAAAAGGCGCAGTTCCTATTAGGCACCGAAGAATAAGGTAAAATATTTAGTAACAAATCAGGCAAATTTAGCCCGTAGTTCCTATTAGGCACCGAAGAATAAGGTAAAATATTATCAACTATAAAAAGTTGCAAAAAATTAAAGATTTTTGCTAAAATAATCTCAGAAAACCTTATTCTTATTTGTGCCTCAACTTAGGTAACAAGGTCATTAAAGACCACAAAAGGGAATTTAGTTCCCACTTAAATCGTTTTAACAAAAAGCCATCTTGTCTGATCAACAAGATGGCTTTTTGTACTATAAATCATCAAATAATATCAACTGTTCATATTTGGGCGGCATTTTATCCGGCCGGAGAGACGGCCCATAGAAGCTTTTTGTTAGCCCATACTGTTTATCGGTTATCAATAAGAATGCACATTTGCCTTGGGGGGGAGTATGAGGTCCTAGTTGTTTGACAAGGGATTGTGCCTGGTGCATGGTGGGTGTATTACGTACATAAACCGAATACTGCAACATAGTAAACCCATTATGAAGTAACAACTTGCGAAATCCTGCGTATCGTTTACGCTGTATTTTGGTTTGAGTTGGTAAATCAAAAACCGCTACTACCCACATAATGCGCCAACTATTCGGTTTCATCTATAAATTGCGTTGTTTGCCATAGTTGCGCTGCAGACGTTTTGCCCGGGCGCAGAGGTTGATTAGGAAGCAAGAGTTTGCGTCGGGGGTCCTCTAAACTCAAGCAAAAACAGTTTACTGCAAAATCTATCCCCTGGAATAAGCGATAGCCTTTCCTTGCAATTTTAATGGTACTGGATAGCAACTTGGATAACAGTTGTTTTTTTACTTCTTTATCAAAAGATTTGTAGTAATTAGCATTAAAAATTTGCCATACAATTTGGTCCGCTAGAAATCGAAACGGCTCTATAAAATCATCTGCCAAATTAAAGGGGTTATCTTTGCGGCGGTGCCCCACTCCAAAATTCAGGCAAAGCCCCGCACCTACCAAACTACGCGCAATAATGGCCCGCAAAACGGCGTAACCGTAATTAAGAGATATATTTATAGGATCTGTTGCCCCTTGTTTATCCCTAAAATCTATGGGCGCATGTAAGGAATGGAAATATTCCGGCCAATATGCTACGGCGGCCTGTGCTTCACGCGCGGTTTTATCCCCCGGCTCAATATATGTACTTATTAAACGCAAACGAGAGGCCAGTTCCGCATCGAACGCATCGGCAGATAACGCTTGGCCTAGTATTTTAGATTCTATTAACTGCGCCCACCAATTAGCAGAGGGATCCGTTTCCAAATATTTAGCTTGCAAAAATGGACGACGTGCGCCATCTGCATTGGTGGCAAGGGGTAAAGAAAGGGAACAAGGCAAAAATTTTTCTCCTGCTGCCACAATAATTGCACCATTTTTGGATAATTCTTGCGAAACCGCTAACGACATACTAATACAAGGATGCGATAAAATAAGTATTGCGATATCGCAAGCGGCAATAAAATGAGTTTCTCCGGTATTTGCAAACTCAATTTTAAGCCGTCCGATATCAATAGAAAGTTTGGCCTCCCTATCTATACTAATTAGATGCTGTATGCTCATTTTTTAGTTTAGCAATATCCTCGCGTTTGGATACTAATATGTGCTCTTTGAGATTAGAAACATATGCCACTTTCCCTTGCGTTTCAGTAACTTCGCAAATTCCTATTCCAAATAATGCCGCAAATTTTTGAACTTTATAAAATTGTTTTTCAGCCTTATCAAACAGCATATCCCCGATAAATATGCGCGTTACTCCTTCCGGAATTTGTTTATTTTGTTCATATTTCCATAAGGGTATAAGTGCTATGCGTTTGCCGGTTTTGGCGTCAAAATCCATACAAGCATAACCGCCATTTTGATAGGCCTTATATTCTTTACCATATTTATCTTTTATCTTTTTGTCGGCATTTTTATCAAAGGCCTTAATTCCTTTTCCTACCAAATACATATATTTCACTTGTTTAACCTTGTTTCCACGATAATAAATACCATCATTAGGATCTCCCTTTTTGCCACAAAGAGCTTCTTCTTGTGTCATCCCTTGTGCAAGGCGTTTTTGGAATTCGCTAATAATTACTTGTTTAATTGTATCCGCAAATAATAATCTTTCCAGATTCTTTATTGTTTGTTCTGCATTATTTTTCAGGAATTTTCCTAAAGGAGTACGATGGACTAGTACCTCTTTTCCTCCTTTATCCTTTTGTACGCTGTAAGCGGTTTCATCAAAAAATTTTCCACTAGGGAAATGATCCGGCTTGTGCCATACCACATAATTGGTCAAACGCTTTTGCACCTCATCACGCAGTAAGGCATATTGTGGAATATTATCTACCGTAAAGCCGGCAATATCCTTTGATTTATCATGTATGCCGTTCGCATTGAGCCACTCAATTTTATGCAAAGTGCCATATTTCCCGTTATGTGTGGAAGCGCGTTGCACTAAAGAACGTGTGCATAAACCAATCACAGCCGCATCCACGGCGTGATGACGATGATCACAGCGTTTATTAAACTGAAGTTGAGTGCGTTGCTCTCGGCAGAAATCCTTAAATGCGCGTTGCTTGTCAGCTTCTGTAACAGGTTGCTGTTCTAAAGCAGCGCAGTAACGCTCAAAGTCTTCTTTTAATGCATCTGCTTGATCGTAGGATAAATCTTTGATAGTAAAAAGTTCTTCCCACTTTTTAGAATCTATTTCTTTATCATCCTTATCATAAAGCGGTTTGTTTTCTATGACACGAATGGTTGGCAAGATTTCGTCAAATTTAAGTTCGTGGCGCATATATGCCGTCAGCGCGCCATAGGAAGGGATGACTTTGTGGCACACATCCGTACACCAATCTAATACGATTTTGCCAATCCATGCTGTTTCTTGATTTTGGCGGTTTTCAAAATCTGATTTGAGTTGAGAAGGCGTCATGAGCAAATTGCTAATTTTACGGAGAATCTTGGCACCTTTTTGCGTTGGTTTGTATTTATGGTCCCTGGCAGAATAATAACCTTTTTTCTCCTTCGTATATAAACCCCATAAATGTTGAACAAAGTTAATTAAAGGGCTATGATTCCCAAAAACGGTATCTACTTTTTCGCCTTTTTTACGTTTAGATTTCTTTTCTGCATTGAAGGCATTGTATTCTTCAATATCTTGGGCGAATTTCCAATCGTAGGGCAAACGATTCGATTTATCCTTGTTTTCATCCGTAAATACTAATACTTTGTTTTCAAACACGTTGGGACCAGCTACTTCTCCTCGTTGAGGAATAATATGATCCACTTGGGTTTGTTTCTCATCAAAAGCTTGCGCAAACGAAATAGCCTGCCCGCTATATGGGCATGTATGATTTTGTTCTTGCCATAACAACCATTTCTCAATATTACGTGGACTAACTAGAACGCCATTTGCTTGCAATTCTTGTATGGCTTTTTTTCTCTCTTCGGCTTGTAATTTGCTTTGTCCTTCTAAAAATTGACGACGACGCAATGAATTTTTAATTTCGCGAGAAAGTTCCACTACAATTTCTTGCGGTTCGCCATATTTATGCAAAATATATGTCATGACACGATGAAATTCAGCCAAAGCACGGCTCATTACAGGATCGTTAATAGATTCTTGATCTAAAATTTGTTTTAGTGTGCGCAATTTCCCGGTATACACTTTATTTTTTTGTACAAGAGAGTCAATATATTCTTCTTCATTGGAATTAGTTAATTCTCCCTTGAAAATAGCTTCCGTTAAAACCCGAAGGCCTTTTACGCTATAAGAACTGCGATCATGCTCTAAGGATATAGTTGATAAAGATTGCCTGTTGTTCAAAATAAAATCTGCCGTATGTTTTAATTCCGTTTCATCAGCGGAAATGTTTTTGGTAAGACGATCTTTCCCGCAGATTTTCTCCAGAACATACGCAGCGTTGTTATCCACCAAATCAGACATGGTCGTAATATTGGACAAGAACTCAATTACCAATTCTTGTTCCTTATCTGTTAACTCCGCCCATGCATTTAATAGTCCGGTCTTTTCAAACTCAAAAAGGGTGCTATTGCCCTTAATACCGCGCTTGCTTCCACGGTCAATAGTGAAAGAAACTTCTTCTTCAACCCCTAAAAAATCATAAATTTTAGAGAAAGGAACCGTGCCATCTTCCTTTGTGTATAGTTCTGTATGAGATTCAATAAAATCAAAAAGTTTGGTCTGTTGGTCTTGTGATAACGATTTATAATCTCTATGCCCTTTTGTACAGATTCGCAAATTAGCAATTTCTTTAGCTAACCGATACTCTTGATATGCAACTTGCGCACGTGCGGCTCTTTTTTCTTGAGGAAATATTGGACAGTTTCCTACAGTTTCCAACTCCCATTTAATAGGACGTTGGTAGAACATGGCCGAATGAAAAACATCTTTCAAGGAAATCTCTTTTTGGTTGGGAAAATCGGGAAACATATTATTCCCCCATACGGAATATTTCCCATTCAATTCAGGATGATATTTACTTTGCTTATTCCAAATACGTTCGAATTCTTCTTCCACCTTCTGCCGATATATGAAAGTTCCGTCTTCTTCGATTTTGCGCCAAGGTTGACCTTTACTGGCCTTTTGTTTTTCTTCCCATAACAGTTGACCTAAGGTTTTATCTCCATTTAGTAAATCGATTGTTTTGCTTAATTTTTTGCCAACCGTACCGCGTTCCTCTTGTGATAAAACTCCCTTATATCCACGGTTTTTAACAATATGGCAAAAAACCTTGATAAGTTGCGGCAAAGAAATTTCTTCATTTACGGCTTTAGCCCGCAATTCAATCACATCTTGTTTGTCTTGTCTTACATCGTCTCTCGTAATGCCGATGCTTTGTGCGATATATCCAATTTTTTTAAGACGGGCGGCTTTGCGCTCTACTTGGCGGCGAATTAGACGTGCTGATCGACGAGCAGTATTTAATGTGACCATTTCTTTGGGTGCAACTGGTTCACCAAAAATATAGCTATCTAGGTGTTCTAAAGACATAATATTTCCGGCATCATCCGTTTTGTAAATTGCTGTTCCAATAGAAGATGTTCCCAAATCAATTCCTAAACGATAAGAAAAATGGTGATTTTTTTGCATGTGTTTCCCTCTCTAGTTGAGTTTCCATTATTATAGTAATTATACAACTGATGGTGTGACTAAAAATTTTGCTTATATTTCTCTACAAATTTTGCATTTATAACTTGACTTCTCTCCCTAAAAGAAGCGTGAATGTGTATGTAAAAACACTTCTTACAGGAGAGGATTATGAGTGTACACAAAATCAAAAAAGGACCATACTATTACGCAGATTATTACGATTTCAATGGGGTTAGAAGGCGTATTTCACTGCAAACCGAAAACAAACAGGTAGCCTTGCTAAAATATCAAGAGTTTATCCGCCGCAGAAATGCCGTCAAAGAGCGTTTTCCTATCAACATCACGTGGCAAGCGTTCAAGGATAAACTGCTCTACCATATGTCCGTGGAAAGATCGCGCAATACCGTTACTCATACCAAGTTGGCTATCCGGTACTTGGAAGAAATCAAAAAACCACGTTATTTGCAGGATGTTACTCCTGAACTCGTCCAAAAGTACAAAGAACACCTACTCACAAAGAAGATTGGCAAAAATCACATTAACCGTCTAGTGCAAGGCATAAAAACTGCCATGCGTATAGGCGAAAAATGGAAATATGTGCCTAAACAGGACTGGTCGCTCGTATCCGAATTAAGAGTGCCACGCGGACGGGTTGTTTTCCACTCACCCGAAGAGATAGATAAACTCTTAAAGGCCTGTCCGACCGATACTTGGCGGCTAGTCGTGTTATTGGGAGCCGATGCCGGACTACGCAGGGGCGAAATTATGAATCTGCGTTGGGCAGATGTAGATTTCGCTAACAACCAACTGTATATTGCCCCCAACAAGACGGAATATTATCGTTTTGTGCCAATGACCGAGAGTTTAAGAAATGCCTTACAACGGGCCAAAATCGGGGCAGAAAGCGAGTTTGTGGTGGATTTCGGGCGTACGCGCAACATAGACTCTCTGACGGCTTGTTACCACAAAATAGCCAAAGCGGCAGGCGTGGACAGTTTCCTGCATAAATTGCGCCATACGTTTGCCAGCCAACTCGTTCAAAATGGGGTGGAACTCTATACGGTATGTAAGTTGCTAGGCCACCGAACTATCCAAATGACCGAGATTTACGCACATTTGGCTCCTGCTCACTTACACAAAGCGGTCATGAACTTACCAAAACGTGGGATGACTCTAGTGGGCGTGGAAGAAAAGACGGTTTGCGAGTCCAACAAAGCGTGTAAGCAAGTCGGCCTAGATTTTGGGGATTTGGTAGGGAAATAAGAAAGCCCCGCGTTTTGCGGGGCCTTTTTCTGCGTAAAAACGGTTTAGAAGGGGTTTTTATCCGTAAACGACCCATCCGGCATCTGCCATACTTGCTTGCCGTTGATTACATACATGTTAGGAATCCCGTTTTTGCGGTTTTCTTCTTGGGCTTTTTGTACGGCTCGATCCGCAATACGAGTTAATTTGGCTGTCAGCTTTGTCATAAGTTCCTCTTAAAAACAGTATAAAGATTTTCGGTCAGAATTTCAATATCTCTGCCTTTTTCTTGGTCGGCTACAGGCACAACATGTCCACCACCATTATAGTACAATACCCAAAAATTAACCAAATCTTTATATTTATACCAAAAATTATGTTTGCTTCTCTCAAAACGCCGAATCACATCTTCATCCGGAACGGGATGCCCACCATTTTGAACACGCATTTGAATACGCCCGATACAATCTTCCGGCTTATCTACAAAGACATAAATAATAACCACATCATATCCTGCCTTTTGGGCCTTTTCGATCGTTTTTACATGGACCATGCCGGATAGTGTACTTTCCAATGCAAAAGACTTCCCTTCGGCTAGTAATTTATCAATACGTGCGTGAACTTCTTTTCCTGCCTGGATACGGGCCGATTGCATGTTTTCGGGGCAAAGTTCCTTAGCAATATCGTCTGCATTTACATAAACGATATTTTCTTCCGGCAATAGTTCCTTAGCAATCGTGCTTTTGCCACTACCATTGGCTCCGGCTAAAATAAACAAGGTCTTCATATATTTAATTATAGCAATTTACGAAATAAGACTACACTTCTAGGCCAACAGTATGGCATACTGTTCACATGAAAGGAATAAAATTAAATCGAATCAGATGTAAATTCTGTGGAGATGTCATTACATCCCACTTTCGGCATGACTTCAAACAGTGCAAATGTGAACGTGTCGCTATTGATGGAGGGCATGCTTATCTTGGGCGGTGCTTCGTAGAAGAGGACGATTATGAAGAACTATCAATCGTAGAAGATGTCGGTAAAGAATTACCACCTTCGCCACCCCAACGATCCACCAAATAACTGAAAATAGTATACAAATTACGACGAAAAGTGTCCACGTTTGGACACTAATTTTCTGACTACAATTCCCCGTTTGCGCATCGAACTTCCGTCGAGGCCTGTCCAAATCATATAAAAAATGCTTAAATTTTCAGTACTTTTTGTATAAGATTTATGGACAGTATTTTGGACACCTCTCCGTCGAGAGTTCGATGCCTGTTGGGCGCACGTCTTAGAATATACCCGTTCTCCGTCGAGAGCGGGTTTTTTCTTATACTTCCTCGTCGGTGTTCGCAAAAGCAAAAAACGCAAAAAAAGCAAAAAAGTGTATATTCTTAGTGGACCCTTTATGGTGTACAGTAAACGTTAAAATTCTTCTTTTTCTCGTCGACAAAAGTGTAAATATACACGATTTTTCTGCAAACTATATCCGCACAACTTAAATTGCCAAGATTTTTTTACATACTATAATTATCATCTCTCGTCGAAAAAGTATAAAAACTACTAAAAAAATTCTCGAAAACTATGAATATACTGGGCACAGTTTGGACACTATATCCGCGTGATTTTTCCGGTTACTAGGATACGATTTCTTGCGCTTTTATTATGCCTTGTGCGCTTTTTGGGCACAGTAGCAAAAGAGAAGTGCCCACTAAAAAACCGCCCCTATTTCTAGGAGCGGCTTGTAGGGTTAGATTATCCGATAACTATAAGGGTAAATACACCTTTTTTAGCGGCAATAGAACTTTACCCGAGGCAGAAAAATTATCATAATATCTTTCGATTATAGACGATAACTTTTGAATATCCACCAGAGTCAAAGGAATTGTGGAACGTTCTGCTTCGTACTTAGCTTCCTGCGTGAAACCACCGGTGCTAACAAATACGCATTTGTCATGTGCTTTACGTCCACCTAGGAATTTTCTGATTTCTGATGAGCCCATTTTGCCCTCTCGATGCTTCACTTCCACAAAAATACGAGGGTCCTCTAAACCTAATCCGTCCTTTGAGGCAAAAACATCTATTCCTCGGTCAGGTCCAACTGGCGTTCTTTCCGCTATATATCCCATAGCTATAAGAACTTCTTTTACCAATTCTTCCATTTGTTCGGGAGAGAGTTGCATAATTCTGTCCTGTAATTTTTCAAAAACTTCTTCTAAATCAGCGTTTCTTCCCTCGTCATCTATTTGCGTATCTATAGTTGTCGGTTTATCCTTTTGAAACAACCCAACGATTTCTTCGGTTTGTTCCGCCTGAACCTCAAACACGGACAATGTTGAACCTAGTGAGTTCTTCGTTGACCGAGAAAGGGCATCACGAGAAATACGCTTCTCATTCCACTCTACGTAGCGTACATGTGCCCAATGCTGATCGTTATAGAAAAATTGTTTAATACGTTCGTGATGATAGTCACTCGTAATTGTACCCAGTAAATACTCCCTGGATTCCGGATCATAGGTAAGGACGTAGTCGTCCTTCTTCATTCCGCTAATGAATTTCTCAAAGTATGAAGTCCAAATGGCAATTGCGGACTCTTTTTCGGGATACTTTTCTAATAAAATTTTCTGAATGAATTGCTTGTTTTTGCCTGTAAAATCAGTATCCGGTGCAAAACCTAGCGCAACACATTTATTTTTTATAAAAAAAGGAATTAATTCCCCATGCAGAGAACGAACAAACCAACATTTTTTCATATATCCTCCTTTTTTGTATTGTAGCAATTTTATAGTGCCCCTTTTTACATACTTATGGGCAGAATAATACCGCTCCCTAGCCATTATAGTCGTTCTCTTCTATTCTAGAGCTAGTAGAGGGCGTGGGTAAGATTTAAGTTTAGTCTGGACTTATCTATCCTCAAAGGTAAACTCATTTAAATCTCTTCTATGTAGCTCCCAATTGGGCATATATTTCTGAAGATGAGAAACAAAATCTTTGTTATGCGTTCTCTCGATGATATGAGACAGTTCATGGAGTACTACATATTCAATCTCTTTGGGCTTTCTTTTTGCCAATTCTAGATTCAAATAAATAATTTTTTTAGATATATTACAGGTCCCCCAATGGGTTTTCATTTTCTTTATTTGCCATGAATTAACTTTTAATCCAGTTTTTTGTTCCCATAATGGAATTATAGCCTCTAGCTTGGTGCGTAACTGCTGTCTGTACCAATTTTCCATTAATAACTTCTTGGCGTTTCTTGTGGCATTATTTCTCACCGTCATAATAATATGCTTCATACCGGAAATATTTATAGACGATTTGTTGCCCTGTATCACTTTTAACATATACCTTTTGCCAAAGAGATAATGGCTTTCCCCTGAAATATATTCTTTGGGTGGTATTCTGTTCTGATTTTTGATTACTTCAATGCTATCTTTAATCCAACCCCATTTAGATATGGCAAAAAGCTTTATAGTCTCATTGTCATATCTTTTGGGCGCAGATATTCTAACGTTAGCATCCGGTGGATATACAGCTAGGTGTATATTTTTGATATCTTTTCGAACAACATTAATACTAACGTTATTTATCTCCAAAACAGTCGAGTTAGTCATAATTTGCTTCCACTATTTGATAAATTCTCTCCGTTTCTGCATCATCACAGTTTAATGTGCTTTTTATGATGAGCTTAACCCTTCGTACCTTCATTGAGTTTTCTTTATACCTATCCGGTTTGCCAGTGGTTATGGCTCGATCTAGGTTCAAAGCGGCTTCTTCATCCTTATTTAGATTGTCGTATAATGCTCTTAATTTGCTGTTCTTTACAATGCTTTCGGGGTATTCTCCGCCACAAACTTGCTGTACTTTTTTTGCTAATTCCGAAACTTCCTGTAAATATTCCCGATACGACACTTTCTCTTGAAGTCTACGTTCTATCAAATTATCAAGTATTTCGGACATTTTTCTATAATACTCAGGGTTAGTCGTCAACTTAATATTAACCACTTTCCTAATGTGGTTTTCAATTGTTTCGGCCACAGTTTTGTGATTCTTTTTCATGCTCTCAGGCAGATTCTCATCAAAAGCGGCACCATTCTTGACCACTAGATCTATTAAAGACATCCCGTCGAAGTCACATAATTTCTTACTGGAGCCCGCCTCAATATAGTTATCAATCATAAATCTCATATCGGCTTCATAAGATTTTAAATCAATACTGTCGCCACTAGCAAGAGAAACAAGTTGTTTTAACCGGATGTAATTGTTTACTTCATCATGCAATGTTTTCACCTTTTGTTCGCTATAACCGATTGACGGATGTTGCATATAAGGCAAAAAGTTGCCATAAGTTCTTACTACATCGTTAACTAGTTTATAAAGCTTGTATCTTTTCTTAATGGCATTTTCATCGTTTACTTGTTCATAACAGTTAAAAAAGCTTTTATAGTCCTCATCAGTTTTAGAGCCCTTTACGTCTTCCAATAGCGCATGAATGGACTCCAAAGCTTTATTAAAGTCTTTTTGAGCAAGTTGTATTCTGTCATTTAACAGGCCGGAAACGTCTTTGCTATCATAGCCAGATAATACTTCCCCGGTATAGTCTTTAATGGATTTTTCCAAACATTTAAATAAATCCATATAATCTACAATATAGCCGTAGTCTTTGCTTTCGTCATCTAATCTATTGACTCTACAGACAGCTTGAAACAGCCCGTGGTCCTGCATTTTTTTGTCTATATACAAATATGTAGCAGGTGGTGCATCAAATCCTGTAAGTAATTTGTCCACAACTATGAGCAACTGCATTTTGGCAGGTTCCTTTATAAACTTTTCTTTTGCTTCTTTTTCTTTTTCCTGCGCTATTTTCTCTTTATTAGGAGTGTCGTTTGAAATACCTAACATTGTAAGGTATGTATTATATTGTTCTTGTAGTTTCGTTTCGGTATCCTCACCTGTATCCTCCATCCGAACGTCCTGGTGGTTGGGTGTATAGGAAGTAATTACCGCACATTTCTTAAACCCTTTGCTTTGAAAGATTTTCCAATAGCGACATGCTTCTAAAATGCTATTTGCCACAAGCATGGCATTCCCTTTTCCCTCGGCTAATCTCGGGGTTTTATAAAAGTCAAAGATGATGTCATTGGCAATTTTTTCCAACCTGCTTTGAGAACTTAAAACGGTTTGCATATTTCCCCAAAGTTGTTTCAATCTTTCTTTGGCTACATTGTTAAGTCCTCTCGTCTTACTTTCGAACCATTCGTCAATTTTATCCTGCGCCGTTATAGTTTGAGGCACATCTCTCGGTTCGTATCTTAAATCAAGAATAACTTTATCGCTGACAGCTTCATCAAACTTATAGCAATGAATATATTGGCCAAACGTTTCCAAAGAGGTCGCTTTGTCTTTCTTCAGCAAGGGTGTACCCGTGAAACCGATAAAAATAGTTTCTTGCGGCAATAATTTCTTCATTGCTTGATGCAGTTTACCGGATTGTGTCCTGTGGCATTCATCAACAAACACGATTATTTTGCCTTTAGGATGAAAATCTGATGGAATATTATTATTTAAATCCTCAATATATTCCTGAGAGTTGTCGTCATCCTCCGAAGAGTGTTTCCTAAATTTATGAACTAATGAACAGATCAAACGGTCTTCCGTTCTGTTTAATCTCGTTAATAAATCTGCACCGCTTTTTGTTTTGACAATCTTTTCATTAACTCCGGCAAAAACTCCTTCTATCTGTTCATCGAGCTCAATTCTGTCCGTTATAATTAACACTCTCCCATCCGGATAGAATTCTTTTATCCATTTAGCAAGCCAGACCATTGATAAGCTTTTTCCGCTACCTTGCGTATGCCAAATGATGCCGCCTTTATTTTCTTGAATATGTTTTTGGCTTTCTTTTACTCCGAAATATTGATTCGGTCGGCACACTTTTTTAATACCATTGTCAAAGACGACAAAATTGTCAATAAAATCACACAGTCTTCTAGGCTCAAAAAATACTTTTATTTCTTCCAAAAAGGGCAATCTTGAAGATTTTTTATTCTCGGGGTTATATTCCTTCCATGTTAAATAATACTTTTCGGGTGTCAGAGTCGTGCCATATCTCATCCCTTGCGATTCATTACCAGCTACGACAAACTGAACAGTTGTAAAAAATTGAGGAATTTCGCTCCTTTGGTTAGTGATGTTCTGTCTAATACCATTAGCGACGTCAACTATACAACTTTTTAATTCTAGCACCGCTATTGCTATGCCGTTAATATACAAGACAATATCCGGTCTTTTGGTATGTATCCCCGAATAAGTTACCTCTTCGGCGACATAAAAATCATTGTTAGATAGGTTATCCCAATCAATAAAATTAACAGTTTTAGATTGGCTCTCCACATCAGGCTTAAAAGTATAGCCGTATCTTAACAGCTCGTACACATGTTTATTAGAGTTATACAGCTTCTCGTCAATATTATCGCCAATACCCAACTGCGCCACTTTTTCAATATGGGCAATTGCTTTTTTTATCTGGTCATCTGAGTATTTTTTACTCTTTCTTAGAAACTTTTCAAGCAAATCCCTTTCTATGTTAGAGTTGTCTTCTCTGTCCTGTAGAAATCCAAAGTATTGGTAGCCAAGGCCGATTAACACATCAATAACTTTATTTTGTGTTTTTCTCTCGCAATCGCCGATTCTTCTTTCAAAGTTTTTAGTCATTATATCAACCTCACTTTACCAGTTAACAATTCCTGCATCATCCCGATTTTTAAATCCTTGTATTTAGCAAGTTCTTGTTCCAAGGTTTCTATCTCTTTATCCATATCAAATAGAACAGCGGCGATTTTATCCTGTATCTTAATATCTGTCGGTACGCAAATCTTATATTTTTGTAAATTCTTTAATGTCACACCGCCCTGTGCGCTTCCACCTCTTAAAGAGAGTATTCCATTCCGCTCCATTAAAAGCTTTTGATACACAAAATAAGGATTATACTGATAAGGCTCTAAAGAAACAACCGACTGATTGGCTGCGCTCGGAAAAGTCAGATACCCTATGTTAGAGCAAGTTGCACCTGTAAGGGCGATTAACACAGAATCTTTTTTTATGAGATACGCGGCACTATTTTTTAATCCACTGGAGGTTATCTTTTTAACAAGATCCTCCCTATAGTATATGATGTTATTTTGCACCGCACCGGATTGTAGCCAATTAATATCCCCATTCCAATATTTTGGTACATTTGTCGCCGGAGTTCCACCGGCTGTCATAAAACCAATGGTGCCTAATTCTTTTGTTTCCCAATCTTTTTTGGGAGTTAAAAGCTTTTGCATTGCCGCAATCTTAAGGTTTTTCTTCTTTTCTATCAATTGTTGCGTTTTTTCTATTAGTCCATCCACGTCACTCAACACTTCCGCAATCTTTTCTTGTTCCGATAACGGTGGACAAAGAAGATGCGTCGTCTTAATCTCTGTCTTTGAAATAGATGACACTTTAATTCCTGTTATTAATGGAATAAGTTGATTATGATAAATCGAAGAATTGATAAAATATCCTAAAAATTTTTTTGAAAACGCAACCTCTTTTTGCGTTCGGCACAACATTGTATGTAATCCGGCAATAACTTTTTCATCTTCAGCAATGCCTTGTATCTCAACGGCTTTACCAACGGTATTGTCCTCGGCAGTATCCGCAATTATTATATCCCCATTTCTGCAATAGCTATAATTCTTTGATTCTAACGGGGTAATGAGAAATGTATTAATGTTCTTACTTTCTAAAATTGTTGGATATGTGGTTAGAATATCGCCATAGTGTATATTTTTTACCTTTCCCTCTAATGCTAGTTCATCTCTTGAATAGGTATTCGTCCCTAGGAAGGTAAAACACGCATTAAAACTCTTTACTTCCCAATTTTCTGGGATGTATCCAAACTCTTCCGTATATTTATACCCTTGCTTTTTCATTATGGCGTTCATATTAATAACCCATCGATTTTAGATGCTGTTTAACCTTGGCTTTTAATTCTTCTTGGGAGTTTTCCAATTCGCTTACGGTATTTTGGTATCTTAATGCCAACTCTTTCACCCGTTGGGCTAAATGTTGTATTAAATCCAACAGTAGTTGCTCTGTTCTTGTTTGTAACGTCGCCAACCACTTATCTTCAACTATGAGTGTTTTAATTTCATTCTGCGTCAAAGTCGGATACTTCTTTAACACCGCATTACTTAATTCTGCTTGTGCTAGTTTTAATGCTTTGTTGTATTTGGATTGATTTGTGCAAATTGTTACAAATTTCTCCAATAAGTCCACTTCCGTCTTAAGGGCGGCATTGGTTTTATTTGCTTTTATATATTTTTCCGCAAGAGGTTTGGAGATACCGGACTCTTTACAAATATCTTCCGTCTTTTCTTTCCCTTTTTGGGTATATGTTACGGTTAAATCGGTAAGCACAGAATTTTCGTCACAGTTTTCTTCTTGGAACTCTTCTTTCTCCGCTTCCGTTTTGGATGCCTTTTCTTCAAGATCCTTTATTTTATCCACCAACGGCTTAAAAAATTTATTTGCTACCAATTCCTGCGGTATTAACTCGCAATAGAGTTCTACATTTTCTTTTTTCCCTTTCTTTATAACCCTTTTAGACAGTTCGCTCGAATACCCTGTTTTAGAAATAATATACACATCATCCTGCATAGTCTCGTGCCAATATTCCAATAAAATTTGATATACGGAATACTTATCTATCAAGAGTGTATTCTGATATTTTTTAAGGATATCGTCCCCTAAATTCTTTATGAAGACCTTAGGTTTGGTTTCCAATGGGATGGATTTTAACTCTTTACACTTTTCGGCCTTCCACTCAGTAAATATTTCATTGTATTGTTGTTTAAAAGTAGCTATATCTTTGCTATTCTGTATGGTTTGCTTTACATCTTCTATAGACGGAATCAAAGCACTATATGATTCACTTACTTTTTTGAATAGCATTGTTTTTACTTCCGGAAAGACATTCCAATACTCGTCTAGTTCTTCCACGTTAAAATTTGGGATCCCACCTTCTAGATGCGCTTTTATATCTTGGATATCTTCCTTTTCTTGTGAGTCTATGTAGCGAGGGATATTCAAGTTGTATTCATTTTTCTCAATGATTTCTTGCATTGGGACAAGACGTGAATATTTATCTATTTCAAGCTGATTATTAAACGTGTCTACAATTTTCTTAATATCGCATTCTCTTAGTCTGTTTTTAGCACCATCTTTGATAAACCCTTTGCTGGCATCTATCATAAAAATACCTTTTCTTGTTTCGGCCTCGGATTTATCAAGCACTAAGATACAAGCAGGGATGCCAGTGCCATAAAATAAGTTTGCAGGCAGGGAAATGATGCCCTTTATCCATCTTTTGTCTACAATGTTCTTTCTGATAATAGCTTCGGCATTCCCTCTAAACAAGACCCCATGCGGCAAAATGATGGCTCCATGTCCAGATTGCTTCATTGATTTTAACACATGAAGGAGATAAGCATAGTCCCCATTTTTAGCCGGAGGAGTGCCCAATTCAAACCTGTTAAACACATCTTTATCCGGAGTGAGTCCATTTGACCATTTTTTATCTGAGAAGGGCGGATTTGCGACAACATAGTCAAACTGTGTTAATTGCGTACCCTGATTTTCCGTATATTTCGGAGTGGCAAGAGTATTTCCCTGTTTAATTTCCGCTGTCGCACAATTGTGTAGGTACATGTTCATGATAGCAAGCCCTACTGTCGTATTATCTTTTTCTTGCCCGTAAATGGATATTTCATTACATTGCGCTTCAAATGCTACTTTTAACAATAGGGAACCGGAGCCGCAAGTAGGGTCGTATAACGTAGTATCTGAACTAGTGATTTTGTCTGCCCCGATAACTTTAGCCATAATCCTTGATACTTCTGCAGGAGTGTAGAATTGTCCCTTATTTTTACCTGCTTCTATGGCAAAATTGGACATTAGATATTCGTAAGCGTCGCCGAGCAGATCATCACCTTCAGCATTATTTTTTGAAAAATCGAGTTCTTCTCTTTCAAAAATAGAAATTAGCCCCGTCAATGTATCTACCAACTCTTTTCCATTGCCGAGTTTTGAGGGATCATTAAAATCGACATCATCTATTATTCCAGTAAGATTATCGTTGGCTTGTGCTATTTTGTTAATAATGACATTGATTTGTTCGCCGATATCTTTGGATCCTTTTAATTTCACCATATCGTCGAAACTGGCACCTTTCGGAACTGCCACCAAGAAATTCTTATCAACTTTGGCCTTGTCCGAAATATATTTCATAAACAAAAGGGTTAACACATAATCTTTGTATTGAGTAGCATCCATGCTCCCCCTTAATTCGTTACATGCTTCCCATAATGCACCATAGATTTCGCTTTTCTTCTTCGCCATATATCCCTCTAAAAAGTAACTTTACCCATATTCTAACAATTTTGCCCTCTTTATAGTATAGCAATCTCTAGCGACAACGTGTTGTCGTGAACAAAGACATACAAAAGGCCCATAAAACTTCTAGTTGACTTCCGGCCCTCATAAGAGCGTATATGTAGTACGGGCAAAAATAGAGCCCATTTTAAGGAGAGAAATCATGAAGAAAAAGACTGTAAAAAACTGTGTTAAAAAACCAACACCAAAGTCGGTTACTTGTGCCGCAAAGGTTACACCCATTAAGGCCACTTTAGAGAGCGTAATTGCTAACCCCACAATACTTAAAAAACCCAAGGACCCTAGACTTCCGGCAGTTGGAACCACCTTTATTAAAAAGTTTAAGGGCAGAGACCTGCTGATTGAAGTAAAAGAAGATGGTTTACACTGGGAAGGAAAGTGTTATAAATCCCTTTCCGGTCTAGCCATGGCCATTACAGAGTACCCCATTAGCGGTTATGTATTTTTCCACAAGGAGTTATTGGAATGGCAGACAAAATAGCGAAAGATGCAATTCGGGCAACTGTAGGAATGCTTCGGATTAATTATTCCAAAGGGACTAGGGTGGAGTTGATAAAAATGGATGATGTGCAAGCACCGCCCATAGGAACACAGGGTACCGTAACCGGAGTAGACGATATCGGGACCATTATGGTGGATTGGGACAACGGAAGTAAATTGGGCGTAGTATTAGGAGAAGATGTATGCCGGAAGATAAAATAACAAATGCCGTAATAAACGGACTCAAGTGCGTCAGTTGGACATACACCGTACGAGCGGAAGATAAAAAAGGGAATAGCTTAGACCTCAAGCACGTAGGCCGTTTTGATACTCCCACCAAGGCGAGTACCTATATTAGGGCCAATAATGGCGCATGGGAGTTCTTTAGCAACTTTGAAACCTGTGAGCCAAATACCACCGCACGAGAGTCCCTGTTGAATATATGGGGCAATAAAAAGAAAGGAGCATAACATGACCGAAAAAGAGAAATTAGAAGTAATTAAACACTCCTACGAAGTATTACAGGGGTTGGTAAAGGACCTAAATGAGCGCGTAAAGGACGCACAGGAAGGCATTGCCACCTCGGACCAAAACTTAATAATGGGAAGTCTGTACGGGTTGGATTGCACCGCAGAGCGGATTAGAAACGTTTATGCGGTAATGACCTACTTACATACCAACCGAGGTTAAATATGACCAAGAAAACCACTCGAAAAATTTGCCCGAACTGTGGTCGATACATGGTAGGTTATCCGGCAATCAGCCGAAAAGACAATAAAACGGAAATCTGTAGTACGTGCGGATTACTGGAAGCACTAGATGCCTATAAAAAAAGGGGTTAGAGTTAATCTAGCCCCTTGTCCTTCCTGCCTAAAGAAAGCGGATGTACTAGCAAACCTCACATGGACGCTTGGCGTTTTCCACGTTATAGGTGCTCCGGAGTTCAAATTCTTCCTTTTTGCCCTTATTCCACCCTTGTACGGGGCGCAAATAACCTACTACGCGGCTATAAACTTCACATTTGGTACCATGTACTTCTTGCATCTCTTTTTTAATATCGGAAATTTTGTTCTCAATAACTTGTCTTTCTTGCGCTGTCATACTGCAGTTCCCTCCTGTTAACCCAAACTAGGGTTAATATAACATTTTTTTTAGGAATTATTCCAATTTATTTTTGCCCCCACAATAGCGCACGTGGCAGGGCTTACCTGTCTTGCGGCAGATACACTCCCAAAAGTAATGGTCGTACTCTTTGTAGGGGCAATGTTGCATACTAGTTCTCTTGGGCTTTCTTCGGGCCGAAAAGGGCCTTAATTTGGGCGTTCCAGTCCTTTGTGAGCAGTTTGTTTAAGGTAGAAACAGCCACCGCAATAAGCCATTTCACAAGGGAACTGGCAAACGGCTTAATATACCAAGGCAACTTGTCCTTAATCAAAGGCAAGATGATATCGGATGCAAGGGTGGATTTTTGGGCAGAGGTCAGTTCCACTTTGCCATTTTCCACCGCAGATACCACTAGCGGCAATACCTCTCCGGTCAAGTCTAGCCAAGTAGTCTCCGACCCTGCAACAACAACCCGTTTAAGTTTTGTACGTAACTCGTCCGTGTTGATTAATTCTTTTACTTCATTTAATACTTCTGTGTTTACTCTTACCATGTTTGTTCTCCTTATTCTTAAATAGTGGGAAATCTACCGAAAAGTAGATTCCCTGTTGTAATTTTCTTTTGAATAATTGCTTTATAAGTGCGCTGATATTCATGTGTCTTCGCTAGGGTAGAAGCACCCGAATTAAACCACCTGGACCTCCGGATCCACCGTTTCCGTTATTGGAGCCCCCATATCCTCCGGCCCCTCCACTAAAAGATGTCGTAGGTGTTCCATTAATTTCACGAGCTATGAGTGCGGCCCCACCACCGCCTCCTCCTCCACCGCCACTGGATGCTGATGTGTTACTGACTCCACCCGTCCCATTTGAGATAATTTGGGCTGTTGATCCTATGGTAATGATAGGAGCAAGAATGAGAATACCACCTCCGCCTGTTCCACCTGCGATATAGGTTGCACTTCCACTACTCGGTTGGTTATAATAACTGCCACCTCCTCCACCAAGTAACAAAAGCCGATCTAGTTTAAGTTGCTGGGCAAAGAACATATTCATTTGGTAATCCATCCCTGCTCCATTTGCGCCTGCGGCCCCCATTACCTTGCTTCTCCATCCTGCGCCACCGCCACACCCGGCACCTGGTTGCCCCGGATTGCAAGCGCTATATCCTCCTGCACCACCGCCACTTCTCATGCCACCGCACCACCATAACATATCGCTACTATACCCAACGTCACTACCTAGACCTTTGCCGGACATATCGATACTACCGTTTATAATGCACTCTTCAGTACAGCGAATAATCAGAATTTGTGTGCTTGATGATACGGTTACCCCTGAGTTAATCGTTAGACGGCTAAAATTAGTTTCTGTACCAAAGTTAGTGTTTGCGCTAACAACCACTTCACCATCTTGGCCATTTCCAAATAAATATTTCATATTATTTCCAGTTCCTTCTCCTCCACCGCCAACTGCAGTTAAAACACCGTTTGACGATACCCTTATTGTTTCACCATCCGGCTTTACCAACCCTGCGGTGCTATTTGTTGCTATTGAAGGCAATTGTGATTCTAAATTGCTCACCTGTTGGTCTACATAAGTTTTAACAGCTTTCTGACTTGCCACGATATTGTCACTATTTTCTGCTAATGTGTCATCCGTATCTATGTTTAGGAATTTACTAACCATTGTTACACCTCAATTAGCTCACTTTCTGTCCAATAATTACAGCACGATAAGTACCTGCGGCAATATTGGTTGCAGAGTTGATTTTAATAACGATATTGCTTGACGAATAAGTAACAGAGGCAAATACTTCCTCTCCCGTTGCCACTTCACGCACCGAGCAGATAACGTCCGCATTGTTTAGCGTGTTACTAATCGTCCAAGTGCAAATACCACTAGATGCCGTAAGCGCAGGGTTTGTTTCCGCCAAAGTGATACTGTAAGAGGCAATGGCGTTCTGCACAAATGCCGTGGTTGCGATTTGAGTGGTATTGGTTCCTGCCGCCGCAGTAGGTGCTTTCGGAGTTCCGGTTAAAGTCGGACTTGCGGTATTTGCTTTCTTGTTTAAGTTGGTAATAGTGGCATAAGTGGCCGCCGCATCTGTTTGTAACAGGTATGGACTTAAATCAATTGTCTCGCCTAATTTGTCCCAGGTGGTTCCGTCCCACGCATAGTTTGCGCCATTTTCTTCAACGTTATAGACATCGCCTACAACTTGTCCGCTAGTCGGCAAGTTCGCATAGGTAGCCACACTCCCTTTATATTTGTAAACGCTTGATACTTTATTGTCGATTTCCGTTTTGGTATATGCGTCCGTAATGCCATAACCTGCAATCGTGGTCGGCTTGTTTTGCAGGTCTGCAAAGTTACCGGACGTGGCCACACTAGGCAAATCACTCGTCTTGGTATAGTTGGTTAAATTATTTACTTCTTTGGTAATAAAACCGCTATCGTTCGTAACCTCGGATGTCTTGGTAGGAACGGTAATATTGGCAGTTTTATTGGCACTAGCGTTTGCCGTAAAAGTCTGCACATTTACACCATTCTTTTGGATGGTTAATGTGGCATTGTTTACAACAGGCAATTCGTCTTTTTTTGCTAGTTGCTTCCAAGCTGTCCCGTCATAAAACTTGGGGGCTTTTACACCGGATGCGCTGTCATAGTAGATTTTGCCTTCTTTTCCGGTGGGTTCTGCCGCTAAATTCTGCAAGACGACGTTTTGGATTTCGTTGTTGTTTAAGTTTAAGTCAATTAATACGTTCTTTTCAGCCATGGTAATTTCTCCTAGTTTAGATATGCTTTTCCTTTGAAAGTTCCGTTAAACCGGACTATCAGTTGATTTCTATCGATGTAGGTTATGTGTCCAACCACTACCGTGTTGGCACTATCTACAACCGTTACGCTCGGGTATTTATCAAGATCATGGTCAATTACCCATGTGTCCGATGCTTCTCCCTGTTCATAAACAAATGCAAGTTTTAACTCTTCGCTTGTTTTGTTGCCCGTCAGAATAACTCCATTGATAGAGGGTTTGTTTATAAAATCCTCATAGTTGTCCGATAGCAACCGCAGAGTGATTGAAATAGGATAATTGTCCGGCATCGGCAAAATAATCTCTTGCTCTTCCTGAGTGAATACTTCTTTGGTAATCGCAAAAGGGATTGTGTTGGTTACAGTTTGTAACCGACCGGAGCTATCTTCCAATCGCAACATCCCGTTTAGATTTCCTACAGGGAATTGCCTGGTTATTTCGTGCGGAATAACTACTTTGAGAGTTTTGGATGTAATATCCGCAAACTCCTGCACAAAACTGCCCAACCTAAATGTGGCCTTAAACCCTGTAAGAGAGGTTGTCGTGTCCAAACAGATGGTTAGGAAATTATTTCCGTTAAAGTCGGTGTCATCACCCTTAAAAAGTTTTATTCTTTCCATGCTTCATATACTCCTTGCTTGGGGCTATACAACACTTCCCGTTTTGTTCCAACCCCAAAGTGCACAATTTGGCCCAGTCCACGTTTTTCCAGGATGAGCTGTCCAAATGGGTAGCCACTCCGAACTATCGCTTTTAAGGCCGATTTTGCGCCTTTTTTCGTTGGTACAAAGTCAACTGCCTCAATCTTTAAATGCTGTGAGGTTTTACTGCCCCCAAGAGCTGTATTTAACTCCTCACTCCGGACCGCAGAGGTAATGACCAAAGGAGACCCGATAATTGAACGCAATGCTTCCAAATGCCATGCAAGTTGGTCCAATTTCTCTAGGTTTTCTTTGGCTAGTAACTCCACACTAGACCGATATTCCAAGTAATTCGTCTTGGTTAACTCCGCAAAAGTGAAGTGCGGTGTGATAAATGTGTTGTCCATTTTATTTTCCCTCCAAACTATCAAGTCGGCGATGCGCGGATTTTGTGCTTTCCTCTACCCGAGTCATACGCTCTTGCAAGTGGTTGTACTTGTCTTGTTTTGTCTCAAGGCGTGCTATGTCCTTGCGAATAGCTTTAAGTTCTCCGTAAAAAACACCACAGCCGAACACCATGCCGAGAATTTTCCATATGATATTGATGTCTAGTCCGTTCATTACTCTTCTCCACCCTGTACAGGGATTTTCTCACGTAAATTGGCGATAAGATTCTCAATTTCCGTAATTTTATCTATCGCAAATTGGTCTCCCAATAAAGCACACCGGATATTTCGGTCCGTAATCTGCGCTTCTAGGGTACGGATTTGTTCTTGCGGAGTGGGTTCGGGTCTTTGCGGAGCATATCCTTTGAGATACCAAGCCCCATTGTATGCCTGTTCCACATCCATTTTCGTCATGCCGATGGATTTGTAAAATTGCTCATCCGTACCAAGGCCGACATCTACGGTTTTTGTTTCTTGATTTGTAATAACTGCGTACTTTTTTGTCATACTGTTGCTCCTTTGATCGGAATAAATAGATACTGATTGATGGATTGTGCTCCACCTGTCGCCGCATAGGTATCTCCAATGGCTACTGGTACGAGTACAGAATCGCCACCACCGTCGTTGTCGTCATAACCACCCATCATAAACGAACGGCCACAAATCGTAAAATATCCTTGCGTATTGTAAGTTCGGATGGAAAGCAATACATATCCATGCATATCTGCTGTATAGGTTTGTCCCCAAGTCCTGCCAACAGCACGTGAATAATCCGGTGCGAATGGATTGCTAGAATTCACTAGAGAGACAATGTTATCTTGTCCGGTTTGGTTGATATTGCTCAAGTCCGGTTTAATAAAATGTGCTTCGCCCTGCTCTGCTAGGTTGGAAAGAGCTGTATTTGCACCGACCAGTTCCAAGTTTGCGGCTATAGTTTTAATAGCATTGAGCAGTTGCTCTGCATCTGCGCTATCCGGTGTAAGTCCTGCCGCATGGATAATTGCCATACAGGAAGAAACAAGCTGATTCCACTCACTAGCAGAAACTCTTGTCTGCGTGATAGGCAAATCCCGTCCATCCATTTTGTCACTTGATAGATTCATTTCGTTCTCCTATACGGCATAAAAAACAGTTGATACGGTTTCGAAAGCATCCTGGCCTCCGGTGTCATAGCAAAGTTGAGTCCCTGCGGCCACAGGAAGAACAGAGCCGTAAAACTTTGTGTTGCCATTGATATCATCTCCGGCTTGCCATATCACTCGACCACTTGTAAGAATTCGATAGCCGTTTCTATAAGGACCTGTTACGAGTACCGCAAGATATCCGTTTGAGGGAGCGGTCCATACGTCTTGTCCTGATAATGGAATTCCGACAGCTACACCATTGGTATAATTTGGGAATATCCAACTAGCGGCAGTTTGTTTGGCAGATGCCGTAATGTTGCTTAAATCCGGATGGGCAAAATGGCCTTCGCCTAACTCGGTTAAATTGGCAAGATTAGTATTGGCTCCAACGATTTCCAAACTCGCCGCTATCATTTTAAATGCATTTAGGAACTGCTCAGGGTCCGAGCCATCCGGTGTTAATCCTGCGGCATATATAAATGCCATGCAAGAGGCGACCAGTTGGTTCCACTCGCTTGAGGATATCCGTTTGGCTGTTACTGGCAAATCCTGTCCGTCTATTTTGTTTGGGGTTAAGTCCATATTATTTCACTCCCAGTTGAATCGGTAAATCATAAACAAACTCGTAAAACTCTGCCTGAGGTTTGTTGTTGTTATCACTCATGTCCTGCAAAGTGTAAGACATTTGTTTCTTGGCAAAGTTGTAGTTAATACCGACGATTTTGCATGCTCGGTAATAGGTTTGTTGACATTCGTACTTGTTCAAATCGCTTGCGTTATTATCTGCTGTTTGCGGATAAGAGCGTTTGAGATTCACAATATCCCCGAGTTCCAATGCTAGGTTTAACTTGGCGGTCACTTGCAGTTGGTTGCGTAGGTTGGAATAAATGGCTAACAACTGTGGCCCGATAGCTTGTGCTAATTCGGGGTTATCAAAGTTGAGAATTTCCGGTTTATCAATCTCCTTATTTACAATTCCATACCTATCTATCGGTGTAGGACGTTCTCCTTCGTTGGCATAAAACTCTAACGGTGTTTCCGCAAAGATTAGTGTCAACTTGGTAAAGAAGTCCGATAAGTCTTTTTTAATACTGTCCACTTGCACAAGTTCGGTATGGTCCAATGTGTAAATGGGCTCCGAGCTTTGCACGCGTGGCCGGAAAAAGAAGATACCATTGCGGTTAACTCCAAACTCATAACCGCTAATAAGTGCGAAATTTTGTAGTGCTTCCAGGATCGTAACGCCTGTCAGATTTACGAGCTGTAAGAGTAACGTGTTGTTTAAGAAATACGCACTTTGAAAGGTTATGCTAAACCCTGCGGCAGGGGCCGATCCGACTTCTAACACATACCGCAAATATCGTTCGGTCCGTCCTATTTGTGCTCCGCTTTCATAAACAGTTCCGCCATCAAAAACCGTACCATCATCAGAAAAATAAACCTTTAATCTGCTATTGCCACTTCCTTCCGTTTGGATGTTAACTGCACCCCAAACTGCTGATGGACTGTCAGTTTTATCAATAGTTCCTGTCAAAATCCCAGGATTGTACATATCCGGTCCGATTGCGTTGCCGTTCTCATCTAACATGCGCCAAACCTGATTAAGATTACTCCATCTTTGACGGACACTACTAAACAGGTAATCGTGCGTAGGTGCAATGTTCAAGTTGATAACCGCCGCTTGACCACCGTTTATGAAGAATGTCCATTGCGAGCCAAGTTTGCGTATTTTAACGTGGAAGGATACGTTACTTGGGTAGGAATAGGTCGTACCCCACAAGTCGTATGCCCATCTTCCACCTGCGATATAGTCAATGTAAAACCCGACTGTACCGCCATTGTTGGATCTACCTAGATAGATACGCACTCCATTCGAGAAAGACGAACCATTCCAACCGTTGCCGATGAAGTAAAAAGCATGCGTGCCTCCGGATGCAGTTCCATAATCTATGCCATCTACATATAGGTCAAACTCCGTTTCAAAGTTCGTAGGAAAAAGGTTAGCACGTGCAATGCGGCTCTCGTTTTGAGAGATAGAATTGTGCCATACGCCATCACGCGTGTTAAACCAGTTAAACTTATAGGTATCTCCGTCTTTGTAATAACCGATTCCCATGAGCACTTGGATATCTGCAATATAGTTTCGGACAGCGGTACGCCATACCACGTTGCGTATTTGTGCGGTTTCGTTCTCATATCCGGCAATGGCGGCCAGTCCCGTTATTACTTGCTCAATGGTTAATCCTGTGTACCATTTGTAATAATCCGCACTTACCACATTGAGGTTCAGAGCATTGTTTGTGATAGTAACATAGGCAGGTTGCCCAAGTACGTTTAGGTTGCTTACTGCGTAGTCTGCGCCCTCAAAAACCTTCGTGCCGTTTACGTATACGGCCCATATGCCACCGACTCCCGTTCCGCTTGTCCGATAGACCGCGTGGTTGTCCGAGTCCCTGTGGCTATAGGTCAAAGTTTCGCTTGTTATGTTGATAGCGAAGTCTTTAGCTTCCATGTCCTTTAAGAGTTCTAGCGGACTCACGAGTTTAATATCTACCTGATGCAGTTCCGGTTTGTACGTCGGTAAATCTTTAATTGCACCTGTAAAAAGTGCTGTCCGGTCGCTTTGACTAATGCCATAATAAAGCACCATGCGAGAGCCATAGAGTTGGTATCCTTCCGGAAAGTAACTGTGCGGAGTGCCTTCCACAAAACGATTGTTCTTATCCGATAAAGTGAGAGTGATATTGTTGGCGTTGTACTGCGCCACTTCGTTCACATCCAAGGTCATTGATAACGTGTTGGGCTTGATAACCATCAGCGTGACATCAATTGGCGTATCTTCCACCACATATTTGTTTGTCTGCTCGTCCCATTTGCTACGATAAAGTAAGACGAACGGTTTAAGTGGTCTCAAATCGTTTCCCTGTTGCAGTTTTAATAATTCGTTCGGCAAATTTATCATAGTTCCCGCGCCTCTAGCTCCAAAGCATATAACTCCGTTTTGCGGTTGACTTCGTACTCAACCTTCGGTTCCAAATAGCACTCATACACCGCTGTAAAATCAAAATCTTTGTACGGGATAATCGTCAGTTCGTTGGTTTCCTTGATTTCTTTGGTTAACGTCTCAAATTGTTCCTTTGGTAGGTTAGAAATCTTAATTTTACTCTGCCATTTGGCATAATCTCCGTAGTACACAATATCGCCTGATAAAGTGCGGTAACTGCCGGAGTTAGCATCCACCTTAAAAGAGCTGTCCGTTTCCGCACATAAATCGCACAAATACTTATAAAGTCCCAATCTGCCAATGGTAACCACACTCGGGTTTTGTTCGGCAGGGATAGTAAGCCGGATAGAGCATGCAGAAACAGGCATGGGGTCTTTTATGAGGATAGTAGTATCGGTATTGCCGGATAGTGTAAACCATGGGTAATACTGTCCTTCTTTCTCATACTCTAGTGTTGCGTTGACGATATTAGTATCTTCAATCAATAGAGTATCGATACTACGGTTGATATAATTGCCGTATTTGTCCGTAAGATAAAATTTCAGTACCCGAGGCAAACTCGATAACTCCAAATTCTTAAAAGATACCTCGTTTACTTGCTCATCTAGGGCATACTTGGCATAATTCTGCGATAAAAAGATGTAAGGTTCCCGAATCATATGGAATATCCTCCCTGTTTGTTGCCCGTTTTAACGGCAATATTGGCATACTGCAATGCTTCCGTCATGCCATTACGCGTGGCTTCCGTAAGTTCCGCCAAAAATGCAGGTAATCCGCCCGTAGCGTTTACATTTAGGTTTATGGTCACGTTAGTATCCGCACCCTGTGTAGTATTGCCGATAGCGTCACCAATTTTGGATAGTGTTTTGGTATCGTTGAGCGGTAATACTGCCTCATCCGAACCGCCCTCACCGATAATGGCCGGAACACCACCTGTGGTTGCTTTTACAAGTCCACCTTCCGCCATCTTTATGCCACCAATCTCCGCTATTCTTTCTGCACCATAAGCGGTAATAGCGGCGGCGGCAGCTATACCTAACGCAGGACCGATGTAAGGGATATGTGCCATGGCTTGATAGGCGGCAATAGCACCCTGTGCAGTATCAATGGTAGCTTGTGCGATACCTGCCGCTTTACCGACTGCTACTAACTCTTTACTTTTGGAGTTTTGTAGTTGGGCCATAGCGTTTAAGCCCTTTTGAAAGTCCTGTACTTTTTGGCTTTGTAAAAACTTTTCTACCTCATACACTGCTTTATTACTTTCTTGGATGCGCTGATCCAAAGCAAGGCGGTTGGTTAAATACTCCTCGTCTAAAATTTGTTTCTCAACATTAAATTCCTCTAATTGCGTCAGTGCGTTTTCATATGCTTCCTGTCCTGCTTCCGTTTGGCGGTCTTGTGCGTTGCGAGCATCTTCCAATTGTTTCTCTAATGCTTGACGTTTAATCTCCGTTAACTGTTCCTGCAAAATGCGTTCTTGTTCCAACTGGTCGTCGGCAGATGCTAACCCTTGTAAGTCCATCGTGCTGATGTTGGCTTGGAACTTTATACTGCGTTCCTTTGAGGACTGCAGAGCATTTTGACGGTAAGTTTCTACCTGTTTTTTAACCTCATCCGTTATTTGTTTTTCGGTTTTGAGTTGCGACTCCGCACTTATCTTTTGTTGGTATGCTTGTTTGACTTTTTCTTGTTGCGCTTCCAACTGTATGCGGTCCTCTTTGGCTTTCTTGGCCTCTAGATACCATTGTTCTTCAATGGCTTTATTCTCGGCCTTAAGCTCCTCTATCCTGGCTTGGCGTTTGGCATTGGCCTCATCGATATATTTTTTGTTTACGTCACCTGATATCTTTCCATACTCCGCATACAGCATGATGGCTCGCTCATTTTCTTTGTTGATTTGCTTTTGGAGTTTGGCTATCTCATCCATGTTTTTTTGATATCGCTTTTGGCTTTCCGGTTGATTGAACAGGGTAGTCAAGCCATCCACAAACTCGCGTGCATACTGGACGAGTTTTAACATAAGCGGAGCCAGTTCTCTGCCAAGCAGTTCCTTGAAATCACCCCATTCTTGCTTTAATGCCTCAGTTTTAGTGATAGTGTCGTTCATAGAAGCCTGAGCCGCCGCACCGAACTTCTCATTTATCTGCCGCAGAACTTCGTTGAACTTATCGCCTTTTTTCGCACCATCGTCGAGAACTATTCCGTATCTGCTCAGAGATGCCGTAGAACCTGCCGCCGCCTTAGCGATCTGCAGGAGCGCACTCTCGAAATCCATATTCACACCCTGCGATAAAGCATATGCGGATTTAATTGCCTTTTCTGCCTCCTTACCTACGATTCCGTAGTTGGCCATAAGCCGCTGTGCATTAAGGAATGCTTCATCGGCTATTCCGGTAGCAGACTGCATTTCGGTCGCAAATCGCTGGGCTTGTTTAATGGCTTCCTGTGAGGTTATACCGACTGCTTTCAAACTGGCAGACAGAGTATTTACCGCACGTGCATTTTGGGCATACGCATTAACCGAGGATTTGGCAAACTCCCACGCATTTTTAAGCAAAGCAAGACCTGCCTTAATACCTCCGGCAATAGCCGCCCATTTAAGGACGAACTTATCTGCCATAGAGGTATTAGCATCTCCGGTTTTAGCGGTTGCATCTTGCACTTCCCCGAGTTCTTTCTTGGCTTGTACGATGCCTTTGTTATCAAACTCGGAGCCGATTTTTAGTGTTGCTTTATCGTCTGCCATGCGCTTTCCTTTTAATCTTGAACCCTAGATGTTTAAGGGTGTCTAAACTTTCCTTGCCAGTAAGTATCGTTGCATTACCTTTCTGCCTGTTTCGCTCGGTTTCTTTGGCCCGAACATACTCCAAGACATAGGCATTTATTTGCGTGAGTGTTAAGTCCTCTATCTTCTTTCCAAAGTTTTCGAGTATTATTTTGGCGATGTAGCCAAACCCTGCATTAGTCTTGGCATTGACTGCACCGCCTTCGTAAAATTTGCGAGTATACGCTCCACATCATTTACGCAATAGACCGCTAGGATTAAATCGGCGAATTCTGCCAACGTAATCTTGTCTGCGTCTATTTGCCCGTCCGGTACACAAAAGCGCAACACAACGGGCAATTTGGCGAGAAGTACGCGGTTAAAAAGCGTGATGTCCGTACCAATCAAGCGCAGGAGTTCTTGTATGTTGCCTAGTGCCGCAAATAACTCCAATGCTTCTGCCAATTTAAAAGCTTTGATAGTTACCTGTTTGCCCTGTATGGTTAGAGTTGCCTCTTTGCGTTTAAGGGCATCGGTAATATCCAAGTTCTTCTTAGATTTCGTGAACAAAAAGCCCATACTATTGCGGATCCTCATCCGTTACGCTCATAAACTCCACGTTGGACCCATTGGTGGGGCAATTTACCACAGACGCTTCCAACGTGATGGTTTGTTGGTCCGTTCTGCTCATGTTCAACTCGCCATTAGGGATAAAGGCCACCTTGGGGAAGTGAAACGTGCGGACTTGTTGCTTACCGCTTGAGTTCACTACACCTTTGGTCTTAATCCAAATCTGATGGTATTCTTCCGGAACGAGCGTTACTTTGTTTTCATTATCAATGGTCAGCCCTAATACTTTCGCAAGGTTATCTTTGGTAATTTCGGCTAACGGGATAGATAGCGTGTACCCTGCCGAGGTTGCGATTTTACGAATGGGCAATAAGGACTGGTCCACCACCACATCAGTTTTTTCCACAGCGGCGGTTAAGGTCACTCCACCGTTGGTTGCGCCTAACGAGGTAGCGGTTTGTTCGGTTGCGGATAAGTCACCTACTAAAACGTCGGTCACTCCGCTAATAATTGTGTTTTTGCATTCTACGGTCATACGTTCTCCTTTGTGAATTTAAAATCAAAAGCGACTACACTATTGATGGCTTGCTCATTTTCAAGCGGAAAGTTATTACTCACTTGTGCGTTTACGGCATGACACTCGGTAATAATAATCCCCGAAAACAAAGCCGCCGAGTTAAAGTAATCGTCGTACTTATTAAAAATCTCATATAACCTGTTCTGAATCGCTAACGATTGTGACAGGGTTTTTGCATAAATCTCAAACGATATAGTTTGTTGGTACGCCCACCGTTCCGTAATCGGGTTAGTAGGTGCACTCGCATAGTAAATCACGCAGGGTATGGACTTTACTTGGGCCACGTTGGGATAAATGTGACTATCTTTAGATGTGCCACCCAAAATGTCCTGCAATGCCCGATCGGATTTAACTGTGCTGTAAATAATTTCTTCAATCATGTTTCTTCCCTAATATCGACTTGTGCAACTCGTTAAATTTTTCTAACAACTGCTTGACGTTGTAGAGGTTATCGATGTACCAAAGGAACGGTCTAATTCCATGGCCGTCTCCTTCCAAAAAAGGTGCGTATTCTACAGTATTGGCCATAGCACCGCTTCCGACCTCGCTTGATACTGTATTTCCGGTTAGCATGACCTTAAACCCTATAGAGTTACGAAGGCGCATAGAGTGTGCGTATGGCATTTCGCCCTTTGGACTGGTCCGATAATCTGCATCATCTTTGTTGCGCCCTGCACGGTGCGATAAACCATCCTTGAGTCTCTTGCTTGCATCAGCGGCAATAGATGAATGCGCCCGTACTAATGTGGCGAAAACGTTCTGCGTTTCGCTGTCCAATTGGCTCATTAACTTGTCAAAGTTCTTAGTGGTTATGCTAATCATCGAGTGCCACCCGTTCCAAATCCAGTCGTAGGTATCTTTTGCGGCCACCTAAATCGTGAACTTCGCTCACCTCATAAGTCACCCCGCGCACCTCCACTATGTGGGTGTGTTTGCGGATGTCAAAAGAAAGTGGCAATAAAAACACCTTGTCGCTATTATTTCCGACCACTAATCGGCTCTCTCGGGCCACATTTCCACCGCCATGTTGGAAGGCGCACTTTACATCGGTCGCTACCGCCACTAACTGCTCGGTCTGCTCACCGTTTGCCTCATTCTGTCCCAATACTCTCTCGTATATGGTGCAGGTATCGTTAAGTAGGGATAAAAAGCTCATACTAACCTCACACTATCCAAGATACTGGCGATTTCTTGGGGAATTCCGCGCACGAAGTTGCCTTTTGCGTAGGAGTATTCGCCCAAATGTTCGCTTTGAAAGCCCGTTATGCCCTCACTAGCCACGAAAAACCAGTATAAGAGCTTCTCTGCGGCGAATTGTAGTATGGCAGGAGTATCGGCAAAATCATCATAGAGTCCGGCGTTATACGAGATTTCTAGCGCAGAAATCTGAGGTTTAATGCCCTCTGTTCTGCCCAGTTCTACCCCATATGTGCCACATTTGACCGAACCGCTGTACACCTGCCCGTCACCGTAGCGGATTTCCTCGACCGAGTTCACAGGCAAACACGCAGGGCGGATCACCTTTTGCAGACCGTAAGGCAGAGTAATGCGCTCGTTAGCGATGTCTTTTTTGAATAGCGTTAGGCCAGTATACGCTTCTATCATATGCTCGATAGCACGTGACTGCACCGCCGCTTGTTCATCGGTCTTCGCTCCGGTCATCTCTTTTACTTTGCCCAGTGGTATCAAATAGAGTTGTACTGCCATAGTTGTCCGCCCTTAAATGTTTATTTTTTGCCCTGCTTGGTTTTTTCTTGCGTATTATCCGTTGCAGGTTTCTTTACTTCTTCCACGCATTCCTTGATGAACTCCGCAAACTGCTTTGCATGTGCACCATTGAATGCTACGAATTGTCCCTTGCGGTAAGAGCCGAAAGGTTTAACGATTTCATATTTCTTTAATTCAAAATCAGCCATTGTTTATTCTCCTTGTGGGGCGGTTTTTTACACCGCCCCTACAGACACAGACCTATTAGTGTTAGGCACTAATAGTACATTTAGCCCATACAGAACCCGTTACAGAGATTTCCGCACGAGATTCGAACAGGAACGCTTCTTTGTTTTGTTGGAACAAGTTATGCGTATCATTACCGTCCACAATAGTGGCTTGGTCACTAAAGCGCACTTCAAACTCTTTTTTAGGAGAGAAGATTACGGAGCCGAGGTCGCCGAATACGCATCTGCCCGTTCCACCGATGATGGAAGAATCCAACGGTACAACTTCAGAGCCGTCAATTTTCATCTTGCCATCTTCATAATAGAGCCAAGAGTAAGCACTCGATTTAGCAAGTTTGGCCACCGTTCCATAGACAGAGGTTTCCAAGTAGAACTTACCAGTTGCACGGTATTGGTACGGTACGGCCAGTTTGAGCTCTAACAAATCACCGATGCCGGAGACCGTAGGAGTCAAAATACCGGACGCATTGAAAATACCTGCGTGCCCAGTGATACCTTGGAACAGCCAAGAGTTATAGAAATTGACAAAAGACGGAGCGACAATTTCCGGAAGCAATTTTTCCAAATCAATCGCATTATCCTCTGCTAACTCTTGCGTCAAAAGTACGATAGCGGCGGCTTTTACCAAGGTCTGCGTGACTTCGGTAAAGGTGGGATTAGAAACACCTTTTGCCGCACCTTCACCCACTACAGCGGCAGTCGGGTAAGCACCTAAGTTAGGAATCTTACGAGAAATGCCGGATGCACCCCACGGTAAGTAGCGACATTCGTTGATATACGAGGGATACTTGGCTAGAAGGTTTAATAGTTCAGGAACGAACTCGCCAGGTACAATATACGAACCGCTTGCCGAACCCGCTTGTAAAGCGTCCTTATTGCCTGTATATTTAGCCGATTTCACTTTGGCAAGGAACGCCTTGATTTCGGCAGATTTGTTCTTACGGGCAGGAATAGCCGGATTAAAGGAAACATCGGCGGTGTTGGCCTTTTTCGTGGCTTCTTGCGCGTCGTGTTTGGCTTCGTCCGCACTCTTTTTGGCTTCTTCAGCCATAGCTTTGGCAGATTCGGCCATGTTCTTGGCTTCTTCTGCTACCGCTTTGAGTTCGTCCGCTACGGTTTTGGCTTCGGATGCCGCATTCAATACGCCATCCATTTTTTCGTTTAATTTCTCAAGCCCCATTTCAGGAACCTGAGCTTCTTGTTTGGTTACTGCTTGATTCATTAGTTATGCTCCTTTTGCCCTTCTTTATGGGCTTGATTTTGTTTAACTTCAAATTCTTTTAACTTCTCGTTCATACCCCACGCGGTAATCTTGTTATAGAGCGAGGTAATCATGCCGGATTTGGCTTGTTTATCTTCCGGTTTATCCGGCGCAGGTTGCTTGATTTCTTCCACGAGTGCGTTAGGGTCCGCAGGTACGGCCACGAGCGAGATTTCCATAATCTCTGCCAAGGTTAAGTGGTCTCGGTTATGCTCATCTTCGTAATGCCAAATACCACCGATACTAACGGTTTTTAAGATGCCCTCTTGCACCAGTTGTTTAGCATGTAGGATTTCCGCAATGTGTTCGCTCTTGGTAAACTCGGCCTCAAAGTATAGTCCTTTGACATCTTCACGGATTTCCGTAACCTTTCCTGCAATAGAGCTGATGTTGGAGTTATGGTTTAACAAGAGAATCGGGTTTTTCTTAAACTCCGTTAGCTCGTAAACATACTCCCGATTAAACGGAGTGGGTACATCGCCGTATCTATCGGAAATATATTTGTTGTTGGCATAGCCACTAATACGGACTACACCATCGTTTTCGACAGCTTTGACTTCTGTAAGCTCAAAGTTTTTACTGCCTTTGAATACTTTTTCCATTAATAGTCCTCCACAATTGGGTACATGTCGCAAAGACAATTGATATCCTGATCGGCCCGTCCAAACTGCCCAGGCGCATCCGCATAACAATTGGCCTCTGCGTTGTAAAATCGTTCATTTATCCCGACTTCCTGTCCATCCATTTCCTCGTGCCCTTTATGGTGGTCGCTCACTCCCATGGTGGCTATCCACCCTTTCTTGCTTACGAACGGAGTGCTCTTATAGCTCTCTTTAGCGGCTTCACTCATGGTGGCCAAAGTTTCCGTTTGGACTATGGTTTTAACCCTGCTGTAGACCGTTTCGGCATTGTTTGTACTGTCCCCAGGCAGGTAACCCTGTTCCGTAAAAAAGGCCAAGACCGCATCATTAATTTCATCCGTACTAACCCCATGCATGGTAAGTGTCCGGAGCAGGTCATCTAGCTGATTAAAGGTGGTCGCTTCTATGGTTTCGGCCCAGCGAAAAGCGTACTCCTCAACCCATTGTTGGACCCTAGAATTTAGGTCTTTTTGGGCCATAAAACGGAAGTCTTTTTGGGGTACTAAACTTTGGATATAACCCTGCTCAAAGGTCAAATATTTGTTAAAAATGCTTGAAATAATAGGCATTTTCAAAATCAGCAGTTTTTTTGCTTGCTCGTTTTGGCTACCCAAAGCACCCTTAAAATCCACCACTTTGCCAGGGTTATCTCGGACCCATTTTTTAAGGGCTTGATGTTGGAACTCAAAGTGGGTTTTCATGGCATTTGCGACACCCTTTCCAAGCACCCCAAACAGGGCCTCTTTGTCCCTTTTATGCTTACGCATTTGGGCCGGAGTGGGCCTTACCAAGCGCACCTTTTTGGTATCTTTAACAGGGGCCTGTAGGCTTGAAAAAGCGGTCATTACCGGATCCGGAGCTTCATCGCCACCCAGTACATCACTAAAAGGTAAATCCAGGGCTCTTTTGACCTCGTTTATAGGGAACCGTTGCGCGAGTATCTGCATGGCCTGTGCTTTGGCAAGCCAATCCTGCTCTAGGGCCTTAACCTTTGAAAAATCGTATTCCAAGTACACACTTTCGTCTTTATAAAAGTCGCCTACTAAATGTTCGTTGAGTGCGTCCGAGACCAAGGACATCATGGGGATAATGTTCGTCTCATAGAAAATCTTCTGCTGTTCCTTCGTATTAAACTGTGGCGCGTACTCAAACAGCCCTACCAATGCCGGAGGAACGCCCATTGTGGAGTAGATTTGTTGCTGTGCGAACCGTTGGCCCTCAGAGAACTCCATGTCCTTATGAGAGGTCTTAAAGCTCTCATACTTGCCGCCTTGGGCTAAAATGGCCGTCCGGTGTGCCTTTACAGAGCCGCTATGCAGGTCATTAAACGCACGGAGGATGGTTTGTTGTTCCTCGGGTTTAAGGCGTACTGCTTCCGGAAAGGAAATAATGCCACCCACGCTTGCACCGTTCTTAAAGTAGGCCAAGTTAAAGACCTTTGCGCTGTTCATTACATCCGCATCCAAGCCACAAAGTTTCACGCGACTTATGCCCTTAAACAGGTGCTCTGCATTACCCTCATAGATATGGATAATATCCTCTAGGCCAAAGGGGACTTTACCATTGACGGTTTGGATATGATACCCTGCCGGATAACCTTTGTCATTGTAATCCGTAGAGACAGAAGGGGCAGGAATAGGGATAAGCATGCTAGGCCGCCCTTGTAAATCCCGAGCGGTCTTTAATATGTATGCGTCCCCATGGATAAGCATATGGGCAATAAGTATCTGCTTGAAAATAGTTTCGTTAAAAAACGGAGACGGTTGGAATAACAAGTCTAGGAGCAGGTTTTCACCTTTATGAGTGTAGGGAATTTCCGTGCCGTCTGCGTTCTTTAACTTTAGCTGACCGTTACAGGCCGCAGTAGCAATAGCGCGGATGTTGGCCACAAGAAAATTGTTCTTGCCCTTAAACTCCGCACTACCCGATAAGACATTCCAAAGGAGTGGTCTGTCTTCGGTATTGCTACTAAAGAGTTTCTTTTTTATCGTCGTAAAAATGTTCATACTGTTATAAAACTTGTTCCTGCGTGTTTATCGTAATACTGCACCGCATACCTAACTGCGGCTATAGCATCATCGTGCTGTTTGTTGGGCTCTATCTTATCCATTGGCTCGCCCATAGAATCCTGCTTCCATTGGTACTCGCTAAACTCGCTCTGCAGATTCTTGCTGTCCGCGTGGATATAGATTTTGTAACCCTTCAGCACATTTATGCTCGTTACCACATCCGTCTTTACTGCACCGCGTATGTTGTAATCCGCATTCCACATCTCTCTAATTCGGTCGGGCTCTGCACTATCGGCGATAATGTCTACCGTCTTGCTAACCCCTAGTGCGTTCATCAGTTCCACTAACTCGCCATTTGTTTTGTGCCGCTCATAAAAGATTTCCTCTAAATAAACGGTCTTCTCTTTGAATTGACACTTGATAAGCGCACTCGGGTGGTTAAATCCAAAGTCCAAACCTAAAATCACATCATCGAAATGCTCCGGCTTTTCCTCGTCGGTAAAAGTTTCCCAATTGGGAAATACCAAACCGCTTACGCCCGTCACTTCGCCTAAATATTCATTGCGGTAAGCACTCTCATCCGTTAACCGCAACTCTTCGGCTTCTATATATACCTGCTTGGGTAGCCACTCTTTCGGCACATCCAAATAGGTACTATGTACCTGCAACTTATCCGCACGTTTATGCTTGGCCTCTTTGTTAATCCAATGTTTCACAGAGGCCGGAGGGTTATACGAGTAGAAAATCCAAAACTTCTCGCTTGCCCTCATGACACTTTGGAGTGCCTTGCGGATTTCTTTCATACCGGAAAACTCGTCGGCTTCCTCAAACCATATGACCTTAAATGCGCCCTTGTGTAACTTGATGGACTTGGTCTTGGCTGGATCATCCATACCGCGAAATAATATCCGCTGTCCGGTTGGGAGATAGGTTATTTCCAAAGGCGATAAAGTGGTCCGGAAATAACTACTAACTCCGAGTATGTTGCATGCCCATAAAATCTGTTCATATACCGAGGTCTTTAGTGTGTCTTTAACCTTGCGGAATATGATGGCGTTTGCATCCCTATCCAGTAGAATCAAAAGCACAATAGCGATACTGATAAAACTGCTTTTAGTGCTATTACGCCCACCGCTAAACCAGTAATGCGTATAACGGTGGGTTTTGCTTTTAATTTGTCTCCATACCCCACAGAATTTGGGGGCTATAATATCCTTTATCCGGATAGGCATAACAAACCTGCCTATTTTGTTTTCTTGCCCGTGTCATCTATAATCTCTACGGGGTCAATTTCCTGTATTTTGGTTACAGGGTCCTGCCCAATAGTAGAGCGCACAAACTTGCAACTCTCTACATGCCCACTTATGGCTTTGCGGACGATAGCCGACATCATGGCCTCCAAACTAGTGACCTTTTCGCCAGTAGATTTGTTGACCACTTCTTTTTCCAAGAGATAATCCAACATCTCCTTCATCGTCTTTTGTTTGCGCTTGGATTCACCACTAGCAATGCCACCACGACGGCCACTTTCACTCGCTTTTTTCCCGCTTTGAAAGCGTCGTCCAATCTTGCTCATTTCCTCTGCGCTTCGTCCGCTTGGCATATTATTTAATCCTTGAGAACAATCCATTCCGGCACAGCTCCGCATAAATGGGAGTGTCCAGTTTGAAGAATTTAATGAGTTCTTTTGGGCTTTTGACTTCTTTGTATTGTTTGAAGAGTACCCCATGCGCGTCATGTAAGCAGATATCAATTTCACGTCTGCCAATAGAGCACGCAATATCGCAAAATACGGGCTCATTTAAGTTGTTATCTTTTAAGAACTTTAATGCGAGGTATCTTGCGTAAAGGTTGAGTGTAAGGTCCGCTTTAGTCCCGTCTTTGGTCCAAGGAGAGCCACCACCAATTTGGCAAGAGCCACCGTAGAAATCCACCACGAGTTTGCGTCCGGTAATACCGCTATCTGCTAATGGTCCGTGTTTGCGGAATAACCCTGTGCCATTGATAATAAGAGGACAATCGGCATCTTCGCAGATTTTGCGTACATCGTTTAATACTTTGCTTTTGCCGAGTTGCTTTCCGGCTAATATCGGAGCGGCAATTACTACTTTGGCAAGCCGACCTTCTTTTTTAACCACAAGGACTTTGATGTCTTTACCGACAATTCCCTCTTTGTAGAGTTCTTCGCCGATAATCGTGGACAGGTATTTAGTCCCTTCCAAGTAGTCATAGTCTTTGCGCGGATAGGCACAGCCAAAGAAGATACCTTGGTCACCCCAACCATCCAGTCCTTGGGCGATATCGGGGCTTTGTTCCGTAATGTAGGTGTTGACCCTTAAATCCGCACCGCAGATGGTGTTTTCTTTGCCCCAAAAGCGTTGATAGTGCTTGGTATAGCCAATTTGGTCCACAGCCATTTTGACGAAGTGTTTGATTTGCTTTGGGGTAAATTTGGCCTTGGAAGAAATCTCTCCGGCTAGGTTTACCACGTTGCCCTTAATCTGACACTCCACCGCAAAGCGGGTGTTCTTATCCTTACGGATATATTTGTCCAGTAAGAAGGAAGAAATATAATCTGCCACCTTATCCGGATGTCCCAACGAAACGTATTCGCTTATTTGCATAATGTTGCCTCTCTCCCAGTTAAGTTTTCCCAACGAGTCAAAATAACATCGCAGAATTTTGGATCCAACTCGGACATATAACAAACCCTGTTCAACTGCTCACATGCAATTAGTGTGCTACCGGAGCCGCCAAAGAAATCAGCCACAATATCATTTGGTTGGGAGCTGTTTTTGATGGCCCGAGCCACTAACTCGAGAGGTTTCATCGTGGGATGAAGGTCGTTTACTTGGGGTTTGTTGTATTCCCAAACGTCCGCTTGGTCTCGGTCACCGCACCAGTAGTGTTTAGCACCCTGCGGCCAGCCGTAAAGAATCGGCTCGTATTGTCTTTGGTAGTCAGAGCGACCGAGTGTAAAGGTGTTCTTGGCCCAAATGATAAAAGTGGACCATTTGCCACCTGATTCCACAAAGGAGTTATATAGCGTGTGTAACTCGGAGGAGCTCATGCAGATGTATATTGCGCCTTTGCAGAAATTTACGATGTTGGCACAAGCATCCGTAAGGAATTGCTTGAAGTTATCGCCGAGATTGTCATTCATGATGGTACGCCCTGCAGATTTTTGGCCATCTTTTTTGCGAAGCGTATCTTTCATAGTTGCCCCATAGTTGACGTTATAGGGGGGATCGGTAAAGACCATGTCGGCTTTTTTACCGTCCATTAACTTTTCCATGTCCGTTACTACGGTAGCATCACCACAAAGGAGTCTATGCCTACCCAACTGCCAAATGTCCCCAGGTTTACAACGGGTTTCCACTTGTTCGGCATCCGGCACTTCTTGGTTTACAAGCTCACCTTCCGGTGCGGCCTGCGGTAAAGTGTCAATACCAAACTCCGGCAGTTGTTCGAGGGCAAAATCCGAAGAGATGTTTTCTAAATCCCATTCCACTTGGTCAGAGGTGGAGTTGTCCATGAGAGCGAGCTTTTTGCGCTTTTCGTCCTCGGTTGCGAGGTCCGTACGCTTTACTACAACGAGTTCGCTCCCATCAGTCTCCACGATTTTGACAGGAATGTTGAGTGCTTTGGCTTGTTCATATACACCGTTTCCGGCAATAATCTCACCGTTCTTATCGGTAATAATAGAACGTCCGGCCCCACATTCTTTTAGGGATTTACGAATTAAGGATTTGTTTTTATCGCTATGCTTGCGATAGTTGTTACGATCAAAAGAAATTCCGTCAGACGACATTTATAACTCCCTAGCGGGGGTTACATCGTCCTTTCAAACACGTTCACACACAAATAGTATATGTCATTTTGGTAGCTATCCCCGAAAAACGGGCTCGCCAAGGCATTTTATTGCGTTCTTATAAGCCGAATGAATAGTTGGGAATCCGTTTTCTTTATCGTCGGTAAGTTTGAATTTATCCTTAAAGGCCGTCCAATGAAAACGGGTATTCTGAATTTCATAGAAAACTTTCCAACCATCAATCAATCCATACTTTCTTTTGGCATAAAGTTGGGCATTGTACGCCTTAATTTTTGCCGGATTATCCTGCTTATATTTTTTTACTTTTGCCAAGATTTCCTCTCTATGCTCGATATAGTATTGCTTCTTCGATAGTAGCATCTGCATGCCTTTGGCGCATTGATACATTTTCTGCTGTATCTTGTATTTTAACCCGTTTCGTTTTACACAACGTTTGAGGGCTTTGCGATACTGCTCCGGATGTTCTTCACGCCATTTTTTGGCGCGGGCTAAAATCTCTTCCCGATGAGCTAAATAATACTCTTTGTTATACATAGTCCACCTACCCCAATCGTCTATCTTTACCTGTAATGTGAAGCAGGTTTTTCTGCCCACACAACCCCACAATCCGGCTGACAATTTTATCGCCGACCAGTTGTCCCAAGGATGCCACATCCACGTTAGAAGTGATAATTAGGCCACTCTGCCGATTTTGCCAACGGTTATCTATAATTTCAAACAGTATGCTTTGTAAATAATCCGTAATCTTCTCGCTCCCCAAGTCGTCTAAAAGCATATAGCAGGAAGAAAAAAAGCGGACCTGCTCACGTTCATCCGGCACCTCCAACGAAGCTCTAAAACGTCTACTAATCTCTGATAACCGAAACACATAAGCATTAGGCACATTACGAAGCACCGCTACTGCCGCATGCGTTTTGCCAATTCCGGCATTACCCCACAAGAAGTAATTGCCATATGGATAACCGGACAGGGCCTTGAGAATGTCCTTATTCGTGTATTTTTCGGCAGTAAAGTCCTCTAATGCCCGAAGTCCGCCCAAGCGTTTGGCTAAAGCGGCCTTCTTTCGGGCTTCTTCCTCTTTAGCCCATCTTGCCTCCATACGCTTGTAATCGGCCTCACGTGCCGCGATTTCGGCGCAACGACAAGGACTAAACCCGCATTTAGAGCATGTATTACGCATTTTCGCTAGAAATTGTTCGCCCAATTCCTTCGTACTTTGAAAAGTCTGCATCCCGTTTGTTGTAGTCTTTTCCATAAGATCTACCTCCCACATTTTGTCTACGTTTCTCCCAAGTAATAACAGCGGCCTTCCAGTCGCGCATCGGCTTGGTATTTACCTTCCACCCAACGCTCTCATAGTAAGCGATAAAAGCTTCCGGATCTATCCCATTCTTCCGGCTGTCGCAGTAGTCCTTCACTTCCGCAAGAGTTGGCTTAACAAACCGTTTAACGGAAGTTTCTTTTTTAACTATTTTTTCTTTATCAGTTCCTGTATCTGTTTCTGCTTCTGTCTCTGCATCTGTTTCTGTTTGCTTGCTAGGTGAGCTTGAAGCACTTAAACAAGCGGTGCTCTCGTCTGAAAGTTTGTGTCTTGCTTGCGTTACCAAACCACCTTTTTTGCCTGCAAGTTTCTTTTGTTTTAAAGCCGAGATGCTTTCATTTTTCCAAGAAAAAAGCATGTTATAAAATGACCTTTCAGCTTCATTTTTCGGCTCATACAGCGTTTCATTTTCAAATGCTTGCTCACAGATGCCTATCATTGCATTACCGATTTGCTCGGCAGATAAGTGTCGGCTTTTAGCAAGCAGATCCGCTGTGTAAATCTTTATGTATGGTATTTTCATTTGGCCCACCTAGTTTATCGACTTCTTTGATAAACTCGTCTACATCTTGAAAAGAACGGATTATCCGGTATGATAACCCACGTCTTTCGCACATTACTTGGAATAGCTTTTGGTCTTGGCTCTGCTTACCCGTTGCGGTCTTTAACTCCAAGGCCCAAAAATGCCCGTTGTTGCCCACAATAAGGTCGGACTGTCCGTTAGTGTACCCCATGTTCTTATGGTGGCTTATGAAAGAAAAACGGCGGCGGTCATTGTGACTGCCGAGGTATTTTAATGCGTCCATTACATCCGTATCAATAACTAAAAACCCATTGGCCCGTAACATTCGAACTACAGAATATTGGAAAGAGTGCTCCGATCCGGCTTTCATACTCTCTCCTATCTCGGGGAGGGGCAGGAGTGGGATAAGGTTCCTGCCCCATGGGTGTTAAGCTCGTCCGCGTACTTATCTACATCTATCCCGAGCTCTTTTGCCTCGCACTCGATATTACTGATAAAGTGTTGCATCTCCACATCGGAGTATTGACTAGAGCCGATAAATACGCGCCATGCGGTAAATTCGCGCCCATTAGATAGACCGTCTTTTAATTTTTCGTAGTATTTAAAAACCCTGTCTAATGGGATATCTTTTTTAGTGGTAACGATAACAGACTGTCCGTAACGCCGGAGCATTTCCAAGTAAATGTCGTCTTTGTTTGCGCCCAATATATGCGCCATTTCGCCCATCAAAGCCCAGGCCTTTGCATTTTGTTCCAAGGAACGTTTCTCTCGGGTTTCTTTAATCTCCACACTCAAATCTTTGTGCAGGAGCCGGACTACCCTGTTAAGAATAGCCGGAGCCGCAGATAGGAGCATGTTGACTTTAAGTTGCCCACCGAGTTTTTCGGCTTTGAGGAGTTTGGCTTGCATAGTTAAAAGGGCAGGTCTTCCTCAACTTGGGGTTCCGATGCAGGGCGCAACTCTACCGCTTGTTTGGAGATTTCCGCCAAGCATGCACGTTCACACAACGTTGCTAGTAACGGCAAGTCTGCCTTGTTAAAAGAAGTGGAGTGAAGATACTTGCCATCTTTGCTTTTATAGGTCTTTTGGAACGTGAATTGGAAGTAGGGTTTGCCATCAGTGGCCTGTTTAGCCCATACTGCACATTCCACACTCCCGAGTTGATATTTATATACTGGTCTGTTGTTTTCTGCCATAATTTATCTCCTTAAGCATTAGCTTCTACTAAAATTTCTTTGAGGCGTGCTACACCTTTGGCAAGTCCTGCTTTTAAGGCGGCTTGCATGTCCGGATCCGGCAATACACGGATAATCTTGAGCGGTTTGTTTTTGAAGTTCGGGTTGTAGGATACAAAGTCGCACCACTTGCGTCCGGTCACTAGCAGTAGCATTTGGATTTGCCACTGGTATGCCTTATCGATTTCCTTGCCTAACAGCATAAGCAGGTGGTTTTTATCGTCTTTGCATTTAATCTCAATGAGTCCATCTCTGCCCACTAATCCGTCCGGAGAGCAACCCGTAAACTCGTCCAATTCTACAAAGCCGACCTGTTTGACAATGTGCCCTGTTTCCAAGGTATATGCACCACGAGCTTCATCTTCCAACGCATGGCCACGTTCGATATCTTCATTGCTAAACTGTTCCGGCGGTAATCCGGTAATGATTTCGGCGGCTTTTTCAATGCACAGTGTCTCCAATCCGCCACGACCTTTACCGCTACCTTCCGAGCCGATGGTGGCACATTTACTGGCGGTAAATTTTCCTAACCGCACCTGTAACCACTCCGGCGTGCCTTGCTGTAAATTCTCGTAAACTCTCATTTGAAATCTCCTTTTTTAAGGTTGTAGTATTTGACTATCGTTTGGCGATAATCCGGCCCTTTCTCTTTTTGGAGTTGGGCGCAGACTTTGACCAGTTCCTTGTCTGATGTCGCATTAGCGATGCAGGATTTTTCTTCTTCCGTAAGGTCCAACTCTTCCTTTACGGGGGTGGCTGTTACCGTGGGCATTACCACACCTTCTGAGATTTCATCTGCTGTGTAGGGCATGCCGCCTAACTCATCGGGGAAGCACAACCGGAACCCCTGCGCTATCGCTACCTTGCGGAGCATAAACTTCGGCATCTTTGCCCACATTGCGTTAATGGAACCATCTTTTTTGCGTTGAACCACTTCTTCAAAGTAGACCTCATGCTTAAACGGCCTGCTCCAGTCATTGCGGTAAATGGTCACGATGGCCTTTAAGTCCGGCATTTTGCCTTCAATCGTTAGGTCCCAACCATCTAGTTTGCCTGTACGCTCGGCACGTTTAATATAGACCTCATATCCCGTAATGATGGATGTGGTTTTGCTGTCTCCGTATCCGTAAGACACGCAATAAATTTCACGTTTGAAAGGGTTAAGGCAGTAGGCCTGAGCAATTTCAATGAAATTCATGCGCTCTTTTTCGGAGAGTTTCGTTGCTACTCCGGCTATATTAAGATAGTCGGTCAGCTTTTCTTTGCTTAATGCCGCTTGGGGCATCATCGCTTGTGTATCCGTTACGGCTAATTGTCTGTTTTCCATAGTTATTTATCCTTTTTGTTTTCTTTCTTTGACAAGTCCACGACCGGAATGAAGGTTACTTCTTCGCCCTTTTCCACTTCGGCATGGTCCGAGAGTAAGTATCCTTTAACTTTCCAACAGCGGATGGTCTTGCGATTACAGTCAATTTCGTACCAGTAATCCAAGTCGGTATGTACTTGGAAGGCAATCTCATAACTGTCATCCTTTTTAGTATTTTTAACAAGCTCGTTAACCAGTATGTTTCCGTCCCAGGTTTTGAGTTGCTTTTGACGTTTAATCAGGTCGAATCCGACTCCTTCCGGATATCCGTCCCAATGGTGGTACAATAGAACTTCCCGTTGCAGGTAAGTTATTTTGATTTGGCATCGAGTGCTCATATAATTATCCCTCTGTGTAAGGGCGGCTAGGTGGGCTAACCGCCCCTATATTTGTTAATCCTTCTTAACGCCGCTTGTAGGGTTGCCTTTCGGCTCTCCGTCAGCGTGGGTCTGTTGTCGCTCACTTTGCCCGATGTGCCTTTGTGTCCATGCGGTCAAGCTAAACAACAGCCATGATTCACGTCTCCAAAGATCAATGTGTAAGGCCTCTAAACCGTTACACGCGGTTGCGCTTTACTCCAAGCACTAAGGTTTTTTGTTTAAGGAAGTTATTCTTAACTCCGCTCTTAAATCTAGTCGATGCCGTTATGGTCAAAGTCCACGCAGTTGGTGCAGTTGCACTTTCCGGCATCTAAATTTTTTAAAGAACATCTATTCCTATTTACATATATGCACTTCCAAAAACTGGCCATCATATCCAACTCTCCGGTACTACTAGGTACAGCATCCAAATGGTTATGTAAAACATGCCCATTAGCAACAGTCCGCCAAGTATTTCTTTTAAGGTTATTTCTTCGTTCATCTTAAAATCCCATGTGTCTGCACATTTTTTCTACTGCGCTCTTTTGTATCCGCCAATGGCCATTTTTTCCTATTCTGAAACACTTGCTTTGGTCTATCCGGCCACCCATAATCCAATATCTAACGGTCTGTGTTGTGATCCGGAATCGCTCCGCAACTTCATGACATGTGTACAATTCCTCTTCTAAATCTTCTTTCTTATTAACGTTCATAAAACATCTCCGGCTTTCTCTTTACAAATGTGCTAAAATATATTCACCGATAATTAACTGGGCTGGGGAGCTTAATTTAACTATCGGTGGTGTGTTTGTGTTTGAAAGGGTATAACCCTCACAAATTTGTATCTCCTATTACGAGTTTTCAAATATCAAATGCACCATAAAAATGCAATTTTGCCCCGTCTTAACTATTACGGTGGAGTAATAAAATTATTACTTCCTAGTAATAGTTTATTACATAAGTTGCATTTTGTCAAGGGTTTATTTTAGAATGTTCCTACCGACGATAAAGTAGGACTGGAGAACCATAATATGGCAGAAAATGATGCAAAAAGCATTGGAGCTAAAATAAGGAATGCAATGCGAGAAGCTCATCTTACGCAAGAAGAGTTTGGCAATAAGATTGGAGTTTCGCAAGCACAAATTAATCACTGGGTTGCAGATCGTCGAACTCCCACCTTGGACAGTATGAAGAAAATTGCGGCGGCATTAAATAAACCCGTTGATTATTTTACCGAAGATTTAAATGATGCCCCAACTCAAGAATTCATTGATAAAATTGGATTTGAAGTGGGGTTAATTGAAGTGAGAGGGATTTCCTCGGCAACTGAGGGGAAATTTATGATGGAACAGACAGAAGCATTTATTCCGATAAAACGTACCAATAAAACTCAATTCGCTATTCGTGTCGAAGGGGATTGTATGGTCGATCCGGATGATCCGCAAAACTCCATCTACCATGGCAACTATGTCATTATCGAAAAAAATGCCCCAATTGAAGAAGAAGATGTCGTTTTGGCAATGATTTCTTCTGAAGAAAGCACCATTAAACGCATTTACTTCAATAAGGAAAACAAAACCGTTGAACTAGTTCCGGATAACCCTGACTACGAAAAAATCGTACGTCCAGCACGAGAAGTGAAGATCCTTGGGAAAGTCGTTGATGTATACAGACCCATGAAGAAAAAAAGGCGCAGAAAAAAAGCATAATCCCATATAGAATCTTGGCCTAACGAGTCAATTATAAAAGGTCGTCATCCACAAGAGATGATGGCTTTTTTGTTCCAAAATTGATGTTTTTTTTCTTTTAATATCTTACGTGCGTAATTTGTAAATGCCTTCTTATTTTTGCTAAAATATAAGCAGATTTTAATAGATTAAGGAGCGATGTAGTAAACCTCTGATAAGAGGGAAAGTACAATTTGTGATTTAATCTGTTTTTGGAACCCTATGAAGAATAGGGTGGTTGTTGGGGAAACCCAATAGTCATGTACGTCCAAAAGCGGTCATTCTAGGTAGAAAATCATCGGGAAGTCATGATCCCGATGATTTCTGCCGAATGTTCCGCACATTCTTGTTTAGAATAAACTTCTATTCTGAGAATTTGTGAAACTACGACTGCTGTTGGTTATACCCGTACATGACATAACCGGCAAGTAGTCGTTTTTTGTCGATACCACTAAATTTTTTTGTAATTTCATAGGATTCCAAGCGATTGGGATCCTATTTTTTTGGAATTTTTCAAAGGACCCCATACAAGTAATGATTTTAGAGTGGCTGTTGACAGTTATACCCTCGCATGGAATAACTGATAGCAGCCTCTGTAAGGGAAAATATCCCTAGCTAGGTTTCGGTTATTCCGGTGACTTGGATAAGCGGAATCTAGTCGATTTGAAAATTTATAGGCACCTAAAGCCTATAGTCTAACCTGAAGAGAAGTCATGAGCTCTTCCCTTTAGACGAATGATCCTTGCTTTTATAGCAAGGGCTACGGGTGTTAGTTCGTGCAGTACTTTAGGTGCGTGCGGACTAATAACCGTCAATTTGAGTTTATGTAAACAGTAAGAGGTAGGAGAAAATATATGAATGAGAAAAAGAAACAGAAACGGAAGTCGATTCCGACAGCACAGTACGACAAGAACGAAGAGTGGGTTAAGACCCATATTGAGCAATTTGGAGAGGAACCATCTTTCTTTTGAAACATATGACAGCACTCACTTATCTATATCAACATGAGTGAGCTTATTTTAGGAGTAGGTGGTCATTAAAGGATGATTTTTGCGCTATTTACGGTTATTGGATTATTTGCGTTACTCAAAGGGGTCGCTTGGATTAAAAGAGACCCTGTAGATGTAAATGCCCAAAATCCGTATTTATTCCCACAATACATTGATACACAGTTGGATTCGGCCATGGCCCATGCGGCTCATAATATGCCCGCTAAACCTGCCTATGTCCCTTCGTGCTATACAAGCTATGTAAAACCTGTTTTAGATACCCTCTTATCGTTTGCAGGGCTTGTTTTATTAAGCCCGGTATTCTTGGTAATTTTTATTGCTATTGTGGTGGACGACCCGGGGCCTATCTTCTTTAAACAAAAACGCGTGGGCAAAGGCAAAACTTTCTTTTTACTGCACAAATTCCGTTCTATGAAGATGTCTACCCCGCATGATGTGCCCACACACCAGTTATCCAACCCGGAGCAATATATTACGCGGGTAGGCAAATTCCTACGCAAGACCAGTTTAGATGAATTGCCGCAGATTTGGGATATATTTCGAGGGAAAATGAGCGTTATCGGTCCACGTCCGGCCTTGTGGAATCAGGCAGATCTAGTGGCCCAGCGCGAACAATATGCCGCTAACGACGTAAAACCCGGCCTAACAGGATGGGCCCAAATCAACGGGCGTGATGAGTTGGAAATCCCCGTAAAAGCCAAATTTGACGGCGAATATATCGTTAAACAATCGTTTTTATTTGATTTTAAATGCTTTTGGGACACGTTTGTATCTGTCTTAAAACACGAAGGTGTTGTAGAAGGCGGTACAGGCCAATTACACAAACAGGAGATATCCAAATGACACAAAAGTTTTCACCTTTTTCCGTCCTATTCTATATTAATGAAAAGAGCACACCTACTTGGCTCAAACGCTCTCTTGACAGCGTTCTCTCTAATACGGTTTGCCCCGATGAAATTGTACTTGCAACAACTGGCGATATTAGTGACGAGATCAAGTCCATTATTGCCGAATTTCAAAAAAAGTCCAATATACAAGTTTTCTCTCATCCCGTCCCGTATGGTAGAGGCATTACTCTCGGAATGTTTCTACCCAAGTGTTCTCATGAGATAGTTGCTTTGCAAGATGTAGAAGCTATTGCTATGCCAAATCGTTTTGAAAAGCAATTGGCTTATTTTGATGCACACCCCGATACTGCCATATTAGGCTCTTGGTTCCAAGAAATAGATAATGATTCGCTAGAACCTATAGAAGTCCAATCTACCCCTGAAACTAATAATGAAATAAAAGAATGCCTTAAAAATCAATGTCCATTCCAACATGGAACGGTTATGTTCAAAAAGAGTGCCATTATCGCTTCGGGGAACTATCAATCCTATCCTATGTTTTTAGATGACTATTACTTGTGGGTTCGTGTTTTGGGTAAAGGATATAAGGGTGCCAATCTGTCGGATGTATTAGTGTCTATGCCTAAAAATCCAGATTTAACATGGGGACGTGCTATATATCTTTTCCTCGCTGATAGAGATTTATGTGCTGCCATGCGCCAATTAAAACTAATGGGCGGTTTTACCTACTATCGCATACTCGTCGGGCGTTTTATCAAATATTTTCTGATACCGAACAGATTACGTTTACGGACAAAATGGATTTATAACTGAGGAACAATTGCTATGGAAGAACTTGTAAGTATCGTAATGCCAACTTATAATTGCGCCAATTTCATTGAAGAATCGATTAAATCCGTATTAGCACAACACCACAAAAACTGGGAACTCCTTATAGTGGATGACTGCAGTACGGATAATACAAAGGCTGTTTTAGCCCCGTATTTAGCCAAATATCCCAATATCCGCTACACATGCCTAAAAAAGAACAGCGGTCCCGCTGTGGCCCGTTCTGAGGCCCTTAAACAGGCAAAAGGAGATTATGTGGCGTTTTTGGATAGCGATGATTTATGGACGCCTAATAAACTTTCTCTGCAAATAGACTTTATGAAGCAGAATAAAGTGGCTTTTTCGGCTACAGGGTATGAGTTAATGAGCGAAGACGGTAGATCAAGAGGAGTAGCATTAATTCCTCCTCAAAAAACAAACTATGACAAAATGCTTCGGCTTTCTTGCCCTGTGGGGAATTTGACGGTTATGTACGACCGTCGCGTTATTGGCGATCAACAGGTCCCAAGTATTAAAAAACGCAATGATTTCGCTTTGTGGCTACAAACATTACACAAGACGAATGCTTGTTATGGAATGCCGGATGTATTGGGAAAATATAGAATTCGTTCTCAATCTGTTAGCCGTAACAAACTTAAATTATTGCCGTATCATTGGCACTTGTATCACCATATTGAGAAATTGGGGGTAATAAAAAGCGCATGGTACATATGCTGTTGGGCTTTTGTCAAGTGTACAAAGATTGGAATTAACAAAGTAAATTTGAGACAAAAATCGAACCATAATATATAAGATTCGACTCTGTACATGGAATAAAGAAGAGAAAGAGAAAAAAATGAAAATTTTGTATCTATGCACATATTATCACCGTGCTATGATTTTTCGGGACGCAATGAATGCCCTAGAGAGAATAGGAGATGAGGTGCAGGCATTCAATGCCGTTGTAAAAAATGCAACGATTGCGCCCAAATATCGTTCTATTATGGATGAAAAGGTAATTCATCGTGAGTGTTTTTCTAAATGGGATCGCTTCTTTTATCCTCTCAAACAACAAAAAATACAAAAAGCATTGGAAAGATCTATGTCCGTAAAACAGTATGATTTATTACATAGCCATATGCTTTTCAATGGAGGATTAGTTTGCTATTGGTTATACCATAAATATCACATCCCGTATGTCGTTACAGTACGCAGTACAGATATCAATACATTTTTGAAAATACCTTTTTTTAAATATATTGCTAGAAAAATTGTAAAACATGCTTCAGGTATTTTGTTTCTATCTCATCCTTACCGTCAGACTTTTTTTGAAAGGTTGTATGGACATAAAACGCCTCCTTCTATAATCGGGAAAACATCTGTATTGCCAAATGGATTGGAAAATTTTTGGTTAGAACATATTGCTGATGTCAAAACAGATCCTCATACCCCATTACAGTTGCTCTGCATTGGAAAGATCGATAAAAACAAAAATATGTTGCAGATAATACAGGTTATGGAAAAATTACAAAAACAAGGAATACCCTCTCAATTAACTATTATTGGGCAACAGGTAGATTCGGATGTTTATCAACAACTATCCAACAATCCCAACGTTCAGATTATGAATTATCAAACTAAAGAGAATCTATTAACATATTATCGGAAATGTGATTTATTTATTCTGCCTTCAATTTTTGAATCGTTCGGACGCGTCTACGCGGAAGCTATGACTCAGGGACTTCCAATTGTCTATACGAGAGGACAAGGATTTGATGGATTGTTTGCTGCTGGAGAAGTGGGTTTCCCTGTGGCAGCCCACGACTCTGATGAAATGACACATGCTATTCAAACTATTTTGAAAAATTATTCCGTCATATCTCATCGTTGTATTGCAAACAGTATGTATTTTAATTGGGACGAAATAGCGCATAAATTACATCAATTTTATAATCGGTCCGTTACTAAAGAATAGGAGAAAACTATGAAAATTGCCCTAATATCCTTTCATAATGCTTTAAATTATGGAGCTGCGCTACAAGCGTTTTCCTTACAACATGCCTTGGAATCGCGCGGTTTTGCTAGCGAATACATTAACTACATAAATCCTACTAGGCAGGGATTTTATAGCTCTTGGGTACAGTTCAAATTGACATGGAAAGCCGGGAATAAAAAACGCGCTATTATGCTTCTAATAGGAGCTCCGATATTGATGTTAAGGAAACGTGCTTTCGATAAATTTTATCGGAAATATTTAAAGGTAACTCCTCAAATATATAGTACTTCTGAAGAATGCAAAGAATTGAATGATAACTATGAGAAATTTATCGCTGGGAGTGACCAAATTTGGAATCCGGTCAATAATGGAAACGATACTGCTTACATGTTAGATTTTGTGAGGGATCCACATCGAAAAATTTCATATGCTTCAAGTTTTGGAATAGATAAAATTCCGAATGATTTAAATTCTGCTTACAAGCATGCGCTTGAGAACATTGGCTATTTATCTACGCGCGAACAAGCAGGGGTAAACTTGATTTCTCAAATAACAGGGAAAAAGGCCTCATTAGTTATTGATCCTGTATTTTTAACTCCTATAGAAGATTGGGAAAAATTAATCACTCCCATTTCCCAAGCTAAATCTTTCATTTTCTTGTATACGAATCAGCGCTCGCAACACAAGCAATTCATCTCGCGTTTCGGAAATAATTTTTCTTCCATACATTTACTTTCTACGCACTTGGGGTTAAAGGAAATACTCCATCGTAAAATCCATTTTCGCACAGCAATGTCTCCATGCAATTTTCTCGCTGAAATTAAAAATGCATCGTTGGTAGTAACAGCTTCTTTCCATTGCTTGGCATTTGCCATATTACTGCAAAAGCCGTTTATGGTACTATTGAGCGGAAAGGCAGGTAAAGATGAACGTCTGCTGAATCTGTTGCGGTTAACCGGACTGTCCCATCGTATTTTAACGGACAAAACGACATACCAAGAGATAATGAGTCCTATTGATTATTCAAAGGTGCAAGAAATACTACAAGCAGAAATAACTCGGTCAGAACAGTTTTTGTATCAGGCTTTAACGGAAACGCATAATGAAAATTAAAAATAATGAAAATTTAAAAAATTATACGACAATGAAGATTGGCGGAATCGCTCAAAACTTTTACATCCCTCAAAGTGTGGAGGAGTTAATTGGATGTCTGCGGATCCTTCCTCGACCGTATTATGTGTTAGGGAATGGATCTAATATTTTAATTAATGACGAAAAAATATTTGAGCATGTGGTGTACCTAAAGGAATTCGACAAAAATTGTACGTTTAATCCAAATGGTTCTTTTTATTTTGGAGCATCCCTTTCTATTCAGCAAGTGATCAATTTTACGAATGAACATGGTTTCGGAGGATTGGAATATCTATACTCTGTGCCTTCATTATTAGGTGGTGCTATTGCAATGAATGCGGGTAGAGGTAGAAACTTTAATAAAAGTATTGCCGATTATATTGTTTCAGTAGATGTTCTTGATCTCAAAAAAATGCAAAAAATTACTATACCGAAACAGCAATGTCAGTTCTCTTATAGAAGCTCCATTTTTAAACATTGCACAGAACAGTATATTGTGTTGGGTGGAATGTTTGTGTTTCCCAAAATTGCGCAGGATGAAAGTGCCAAAAAAAAGGAAGAACGCATACAATATGCGAATCAAGTACAAGATCATAAGGCTCCGAATTTTGGGAGTGTATTTCGAAATTATAATAAATATTTAATGTATTTGATGCGCTTACCAATTATAGGATCTTGCGGGGATTGCCGGTTTTCTCGAAGAACAAACAACTGGTTGCTAAACAAAGGAAAAGGGACCTACAAACAAATCCGGCAGTTAATTATGCGCGCAGAAAGGATCCATCGCATGTTTGGATGTGCGATTGAGAAAGAAATTATTATTTGGGAGTAGTATTGTTTTAGGTTTATTGGCTGTATTATAGTTATTTATGCTGATTTATAATCATAGATTTGATGAAGACAATCTGTTAGCTAATTTCATAGTGGGATATTTCTTTTTTCAGGCTGTGAATTCCATGGTTAAACTCGGATTTGGTGACTTCGCCGGATGGGAAATCCTAGTTAGAGGCATACTGGCCATATTGTTGGCTATGGCCTTAATTCCTATTTGCTATAGAAAATTATTAGTTTTTATCTTCGCGGAAGTATTATGTGCGCTAGTGTTTATGGAATCGTGGCTACTTGGAAATATCGATCCTTTAGTGTTTAATCCTACTTTTTTTAACGCCATGACTGTTTTTGTTCCTATGGCGGTCGCTTTTTTAGCTCTTCGCAACCCTTCAATGTTATTAAAACGTTTTTATTTGCTTGCTTGGCCATCATTAGCTGTTTTAGCATTCACAATGATTCATTCTTTTGCTAATTTTAGCCATGAATACTCTATGTTTGGTGGATATTCACTGCTATTATGGTTTCTAGTTCTAGCAGATCATTTTCTTAATACTCATCGTATAGCAGATTTTATCGGGTGTTGTATTGCTTTTATTCTAATTTTATTCGCTGGATCTCGCGGGCCGATGATATGTATAGCTTGCTTTATATCCATTAAACTTTTATTTTCCCAACAGATTTCTATTGCTAAGCGCATCGTATTTTTCACAATTCTCCTGCTCGTCTCATTAACCATGTATTTATTTTATGTGCAAATTCTTACTTTCCTATTGGATATAGCTACCAAATTTGGATTTTCTGGTCGTTCTATTAGTTTGTTTTTGCATGATTTAGGGCATGATTCAGGACGCTTGGAAGGGTATAAGGAATATTTATACCTCATACATCGGAATCCTTGGATAGGATATGGTGTGGCCAGTTGGGTGGGATACGGAGGGTATCCTCATAATATCTTTATAGAATTTCTCTACTCTTTTGGAGTTGTGTTTGGCCCTGTTCTATTTTTAATGTGGATTGGTTTATTAATTAGAGGATTACTACAAAAAGATATCGCGTGTGAGCGTATCTTTCATATCCTTCTGTCAATTTCTGCTATGTTGTTGGTTTCGGGGACATTTACAACATCCCCAATATTTTTTTTAGGATTAGGTGTTTGTACTAAAAAGCGAGGATGATTATATGATTAAAGCAAATAATCAAAAACGAATACTGCATATTATGAATAAAGCCTCTATTGGTGGAATCCCGCAAGTTGTAATCAGTATGTATCGGGCGGTTGATAGAGCGCAGATTCATTTTGATTGTACCCTTTTTGATGCGCAGATAGGTATTAGCGGAAAAGAACTACAGGAATTAGGGTGTCATTTGTATATCATGCCCATACAGTTCCGTCACCCGTTTTTATTCAGTCGACAATTAACCCAAATCTTAAAAAATGGACATTATGATGTTATCCATGCTCATAATAGCTATTCCGCCTGGCTCCCTCTGCTTGTAGCTAAAATGTGCGGAATAAAAAAACGGATTGCCCATGCTCACACCAATCAGCCGGTGGGGCGCATTAAAAGAATTTTGTCTCATATATTAACTCCTTGGTTGGCGACTCAATTAATTGGTTGTACTGAAGATGCAGCTTTTGCTGTATTTGGAAAGAATATTAATACAAACCCAAAACTATATCTCTTATACAATAGCATCGAAAGCGAGAAGTTTTCTTTTGATCAGAGTATTCGCGACAGTCTGCGGAAAGAGCTTAATTTGAACGGAAAGTTTGTAGTAGGGTGTATTGGCCGCTTACATGAGTGTAAAAATCTTTTTTTTGCATTACGAGTTTTTCGCTCATTACATGAAATCAATTCAAATGCTCATTTAGTGATTGTGGGGGATGGTCCCGAACGAGAAAATCTTGAAAAATATGCTCGAGAAATAAATATGAATGAATATGTTTCCTTTACTGGAAATCGGACAGATGTGGCGCATATATTACAGGCCATCGATTGTTTCTTAATGCCGTCCTTTCATGAGGGAATGCCAATTGCTGCTTTGGAAGCTATCGCATCGGGATTGCCAGTATTTTTGTCTACAAATATTCCGGCCACATTACAATTTTATAAATTCAGCTATTACTTGCCTCTTTCTTTATCTGTTGAAAAATGGGCCGAAAAAATAAATCAAGTAGGGATATTACCAGATAGAAAACAAGGAGCATTGGCAGTTAAGAAGAGTGGTTTGGATTCTGCTCAGTGGAAACAAAAAATCAGGGAATTATACTAATAATTATATTTATGAACATATTGCAATATTCATCACTGAAAAATTGTTTAAAACAGCTGGAATATCTATTAAAACACAAGCTGTTTCGTAATACTTCTATGCTTTACTTGTTGAATGCTGCAAAAATGTTTTTCCCGCTATTTACTTTCCCTTATTTAACTAGGGTCCTTTCCATAGATGCATATGCGGCATTAGTATATACAAAAGCTGTTATGCGTTATATGCAGATGTGGGTGGATTTTGGTTTTCTCCTGTCAGCTACCAAGAGAATTGTGAAGGCTAATAAGGATTATGAGTTAATGAGTCACATTGTAAGTGATACGATTTTTGCACGACTATTATTAGCCATTATAGGAGCGATAGGATTATTGATATTGGGACTTTTCGTTCCATTATTGAAACAAAACTTACTCTTTGTATGGTTAAGTTATATTGCGGTATTTTTATCATGTTTTATGACTGATTATTTATTCAGAGGAATTGAAAAAATGCATGAAATTACAATTCGATTCGTGACAATGAAAAGCATCTCCACTGTACTGACTTTTGTTTTCGTTCACTCTGATCAAGATTTAATAAAGATTCCTATATTAGATATTCTAAGTTCTTTAGTAGCGTTAGTCCTTATTTCCGCGCAATTAAAGAAGTACAGCATTCATTTACTTATACCATCGTGTAAAAAGGCTCTGTTATATATCAGAGAATCGTTTGAATATTTTCTATCTAGTGTATCTACAACGGCATTTGGGGTCCTGAATACAGTTTTAATAGGTATCTTCTTGCCCGAAGCTGATGTGGCAATCTGGGCGGTAGCATTGCAGTTAATCTCTTTTTGTCAATCCTGCTACAACCCGATCATATCGGCAATCTATCCGGAAATGATAAGAAACAAAAAATTTGCGCTAATTAAAAAATTATTGCTTATATTAATGCCACTGATTATTGTTGGTTGTTTTCTTGGATTCTTTATTGCACCTCTTATTGTCCGTGTAGTTGCAAGTGAAAAATATGTAGCGGCCATACCAATCTTCCGTTCTCTAATCCCAGTCTTGATATTTGCTTTCCCAGCTATGATGTTAGGATGGCCCGTGTTGGGAGCGATAGACAAAGTGCGTCATACCACTTTAACCACAATCATTTCTGCATGCACTCAGTGTGTTGGGCTACTAATTTTGATTTTGTGTGGAAAATTTACATTGCCCAGTATTGTCTTCATGCGCAATATTACAGAGGGTGTTTTATTAGGCACAAGGGCAGGTTTTGTATATAAATTTCGCAAAGAATTGAGGTAATTACAAATGAATACTTTTGGAATTATCAGTTATAATATTTACTGCAATTTCACAAATTATGGTTCTGCTTTGCAATCTTGGGCATTGCACCAAGCGGTTAACAAGTTGGGACAAAAAAAATACCGCAGCATGCTAGTAGACTATTGCCCGAATATTCTCAAAGATAAAGATCCGTTAAATCCCTTCAAAAACATGTGGGATAAAGACGAACAGTCCCGCAAAATGTGCGAATTAACTTTGCCAGCTATTCGGGAAAATTATAAAAAATTTGACAGATTCTATAAGGAAGCATTCTTACGGACTCAAAACCATTATACCGCTGAAAATTTTGAAACTTTACCACAAAGCGAAGGCGTGGACGGATTCATTTGCGGTAGCGATACAATATTTTGTCCGGATGAATTTGGTTTTGACGACGGCTATTTTGCTAATTTTCCTTGTATGCGCCGTCTACCGAGCGTAGCCTATGCTGCCAGCTTTGGAGATGCTAACTTTGATGATACCACCTATTCCATCCTCAATCAACGGTTACAAAATTTCCGTGCAATTGGTTTGCGAGAAGACCGTATGGTTCCTTATGTGCAATCTCATACACATGTTCCGGTGCAGCAAGTATGGGACCCAACTTTACTTCTAACTGCCCAAGAGTATACTCCTATTATCGCCGCACCGCAGATAGAGGAGGATTATTTATTGTTATATGCTCGTCGGTATAATGCAGATATGGAACGTTATGCCGAAATGTTAGCTAAAAAACATGGGTGGGAAATCGTAGAAATTAGCTTGCGTGCCACCAATGCTGAAAAAGGGCATATTATGCGCTATGATGCGGGGGTAGAAGAATTCTTATCATTAGTAAAACATGCCAAATATGTAGTTACAAACTCTTTCCACGGAATTATTTTCAGTTCACAATTTAAAACACCTTTTACAACATTTACCCGTGAACAATGCGGTAACAAAATTGACGAATTACTATTCCGTATGGGGTTAACAGAGTGCCGTTTATCTTCCTACACAGAACGAGAATTTCCGGAAATAGATTTTGATATGGTTCATCAACGAATTGCTCAGGGACGAGAGCAATCGTTTGGGTTTTTGGAGAAAGAATTAGATCTATGTCTATAAGGCAAAAAGGGTTTTTGGATAATGGGTTCAAAGAAAGCTGCTTCGCTTGTGAAGCATGTGTCCAAATTTGTCCAAAGCAGGCTATTAACATGCAAACTGATGAAGAGGGGTTTCGCTATCCCTTAGTGGATCAAGAGCAGTGTATTCATTGCGATATGTGCCGTCAGGTATGTCCGCATGAGCATGTACCGCAAAAACATGGAAAGAAACCATATGTGTTTGGCGGTTATCATTTAAATGAAAATATTCGCTTTGAAAGCACATCTGGTGGGGCTTTCTCCGCGATTGTGGACGCCTTTTGTGATGAAAATTACGTAGTTTTTGGTGCCCAAGCGGAAGGTCTGTCAGTACTCCATAGATATATTACAGCTAAAAAAGAAGTGTGCAAATTCCGCAAATCAAAGTATTCGCAAAGCGTAATAGGAGATAGCTACAAACAGGTCAAGACTTTTTTGCTGGATGGTAAAAAAGTCCTCTTTTCCGGTACTCCGTGTCAAATTGCCGGATTAATTAATTTTTTAGGTAATACCAAACGAGACAATTTACTAACTATAGAGGTTATTTGCGAGGGAGTTCCCAGTCCGTTATATATTCAAAAACTTAATGAAACTATAGAAAAGAAATATAGCACAGCCATAGAATCTATTGACTATCGATATACTGGCAAAAATCGATTCTCTCATGGAAAATGGGATTTTCAAGTAATGCAAATCGTGCTAAAGGATAAAAAAATTTTAGTAAAAGACCGTTGGTTTAATCCGTTTTGGTCCATTTGGCTACAACATTTAATGAGTCGTCCTTCCTGTTATCATTGTAAATTTACTACGACGGATCGAGTGGCAGATATTACACTGGGAGATTTATGGGGAGTTCATTTGTATTGTCCGGACTTGTATGGGAAAAACGGAGGTGCTTCCCTGATACTATGCAATACCGAAAAGGGAAAACAAGTATTCCAAAAGGCAAAAGGATGCATGTTCGGACGTGAATTGATTTTTGAAGATGCTCTAAAATATCAAAGTCCTTTAAAAAGAACTATTTCGGAAAATCCTAATCGTTTTGCTTTTATGATGGATTTGAGAAGTGATATATCCTATGAAAACATAAATCAAAAATGGGCAAAAAGACCTAGCTTAAAGTTATTGTTTTCTAAATACGTGATAGGCAAATGCCCTTGGATATGGTGGAGCAAATTGAGAAATAAATTTAAAGGAGAAAATCATGCTTAATTTTACGGTAGGACCGGTACAATCATCAGAGGAAGTACGTGCCATTGGCGCAGAACAAGTCCCTTATTTCCGCACGACTGAATTTTCCAAAATCATGTTGGAAAGCGAACAATTGATGTTGAAGTTTACACATGCCCCGCAGGGATCCCGCAGTGTATTTTTAACGGGTTCCGGGACAGCTTCCATGGATGCGGCGGTGCTTAATACTCTTACATCTGCTGACAAAGTGTTAGTCGTTAATGGTGGAAGTTTTGGTCACCGTTTTGTGGAAATTTGCCAAACCTATCATATACCTTGTGAAGAAATTAAATTATCTTTTGGGCAAGCTTTAACCGAGGCGCACTTAAATCCATACCAAAACAAAGGATATACAGCATTCTTGGTAAACGTACATGAAACTTCTACGGGTGTCCACTATGATATGGATTTGATTAGTCGTTTTTGTCGGAAAAATAAATTATTTTTGATAGTAGATGCGATTAGCTCATTTTTGGCTGACCCCTTTGATATGTCAGCCTATGGCGTCGATATTATGTTGACAGGTTCACAAAAAGCGTTAGCCTGTCCTCCTGGTGTATCACTGATGGTACTGTCTCCCAAGGCCTTGGAACGAATTTCCAAATGCACGGCCCCTTGCTATTATTTGGACCTCAAAAGTGCACTAAAAAATGGTGAGCGCGGTCAAACGCCGTTTACTCCTGCCGTGGGTATTTTACGGCAAATTAATGCGCGTTTACAAGCCATTGATAAGGCAGGTGGAGCGGAAGTCGAAATTCAAAAGGTAGCCGCATTAGCGCAAGATTTTCGCAGTAAAATTAAAGACTTGCCTTTTGAAATTGTTTCACAGTCTATGTCTAATGCCGTAACGCCTTTGCATCCTAAAAATGTAAGCGCTTACGATGTATTTGTGACGTTGAAAGACGAATATGGCATTTGGATTTGTCCTAATGGTGGAGAATTAAAAGACAGAATTTTTCGTGTGGGCCATATCGGCGCATTGACTCCCAAAGACAATGACGCATTGATAGTGGCTTTCAAAGATTTAATCAAGAGAGGACTTTTATAAATTATGAAAAAAGTCATCACTTACGGTACATATGATTTGTTGCATTACGGACATACCCGTTTGCTAGAACGCGCGAAGGCCTTAGGCGATTACCTTATTGTGGCTGTAACTTCCGATGCCTTCGATAAAGCACGCGGGAAAATTAATGTACAGCAATCGCTCATGGAGCGTATAGCTGCTGTACGTGCGACGGGCCTGGCAGATAAAATTATTGTGGAAGAATATGAAGGCCAAAAAATCGATGACATTCAGCGTTATGGCGTGGATATTTTTGCGATTGGGTCGGATTGGAAAGGCAAGTTTGACTATCTGAATGATTATTGCCAGGTGGTTTATCTGGACAGAACGGAAGGAGTTTCTTCCTCTGATATACGAACTGATCAACGGCAAGTAAGACTTGGTTTGGTCGGGGATCCACGTTATCTGGTAAAACTCAAACGTGAAAGTAGTTATGTAAACGGTTTAGAAGTGGTAGCAATATGTACAAACTCTACAGAACAGGCTTCATCTTTAGCACCTAATGGCCTATTTATTACGCAAGACTTTTCGCAAGTGCTTACAAAAGTAGATGCTATTTATCTGATTTCTCATCCGAATCGCCATTATGAGCAGATTAAAGAGGCTTTGTTAGCGGGAAAACATGTTCTTTGCGAATCGCCAATTGCGTTAAGTGTCAGGGAATTTAAGGAACTAACAGAATTAGCCAAAAAGAAGGATTGCATACTGATGGATGCTATTAAAACAGCTTATTCTATGGCTTATTACCGGCTTGTATTGCTTGCTAAAATGGGAAAAATTGGGCAAATTGTATCGGTTGATGCTACCTGTACTAGCTTACAACAGACGCAAGAAGCTAGTCTCAACACAACATGGAACAGCATTTGTGCTTGGGGACCGACGTCCTTACTTCCTATTTTTCAATTATTGGGAACAAAATATAATAGCAAACATATTGTCTCACGTTTTTTAGATAAATCAAAGCATTTTGATGATTTTACACGAATTAATTTTTGCTATTCAGATGCTGTAGCATCTGTTAAAGTAGGAAAGGGAGTGAAATCTGAAGGCGAATTGATTATATCAGGAACGAAAGGATATATTTTTGTTCCCGCGCCCTGGTGGAAAACAGACTATTTCGAAATTAGGTACGAAGACCCCAATAATAATCGCCGTTACTTTTATCCGCTAGAAGGAGAAGGGATTCGTTACGAGTTAGTAACATTTGTACGTGCCATTACAACTGGTACGCAACGAGCATATATAGATGCGGAAATCTCACGTGCTATTTCAAAGGTTGTAGAAGACTTTTACAATAATCAACTCGAAGAAATTTGTTAGGAGAATATAATGACTCAACAATTATCTTTAAAAGAAATACAGCGCATTGGACTCTCAGTGTTGGAAGTTTTTCATAATTTTTGCGAAGAGCATAATTTAACTTATTGGCTAATAGCTGGAACTTTGCTAGGGGCGATACGGCATGATGGGTTTATTCCATGGGATGATGATGTTGATGTGGCTATGCCTAGAGTAGATTATGAAAAATTTCTAAAATTGTTTGCACAACACAATACAGGCAATCACATTTCGTTAGCTACTATGGATAATACCCCTAATTATCCCCTTCCTATTGCCAAATTATATGATAATCGGTATGAACTAAATGAGCCAAATTTTCGCAAACCATGCCCCTTAGGACCCTGGATTGATATTTTCCCGATGGATAATATGTCGGACGATAATAGTAAGGCTGTTCGGTTATACAAAAAAGTAGCTTTTTGGAGAAGAATTCGTTTGTGGTGGATTGTAAAATGGCCCACACGTTCCGTAAGAAACTTTATACGAGAAGTTGTATATTCTTGCTTTTGTTTTATTCCCACACGATTTATTTTACATCGTATCGATAAATGTGCTCGCATTTACGAAGATCCACATTTGACAAAATATGTCTGTGCCGTCACGCATACTTCTTTGAGTGTTGATAAACTGATGCGTGGCGAGTGGTTCGCTGAGAGGGAGTTGCATGTATTTCAAAATAAAAAATTCTTTATTCCGAGTAGATGGCATGATATTTTAACTAATTCTTATGGGGACTATATGACCCCATTACCAGAAGATAAAAGACATTCTCATCTGCGGGAGGACTGATATGAAAATAGCTGTAGCCGGAACTGGATATGTAGGACTTTCACTCGCCACCTTATTGGCGCAACACAATGACGTAACCGCCGTAGATATTGTGCAGAAAAAAGTAGATTTAATAAACAACAAAAAATCCCCGATTGTCGATAAGGAGATAGAGGCCTTTTTGGCTAATAAACCTTTGCACCTAACCGCCACGACGGACGCAAAGGCGGCCTACGAACAAGCGGAGTTTGTGATTATCGCCACTCCGACAAATTATGACCCGCAACAGAACTATTTTAACACCTCTGCGGTAGAGGCCGTTATTGAGTTAGTAAAAAAGTATAACCCTAAGGCCACTATGGTCATTAAGTCAACAATTCCCGTGGGTTACACGCGCCAAATCCGCGAAAAAATGGGCGTTAAAAACATCTTATTTAGCCCGGAGTTTTTGCGCGAGGGGCACGCTTTGTATGATAACTTATACCCTTCTCGTATCGTAGTTGGAAGTGATTTGCAAGATAAAGATTTAACGCAAAAAGCCCACGCCTTTGCCCAACTGCTCCAACAAGGGGCGATTAAACAAGACGTGCCCACCCTGTTTATGGGCTACACCGAGGCCGAGGCCGTCAAACTATTTGCCAATACGTATTTAGCCCTGCGTGTGAGCTATTTTAATGAACTAGATACCTATGCCGAACTCAAAGGCCTAAACACCCAGCAAATCATTGAAGGGGTATGTTTGGACCCTCGCATTGGCAACCAATACAACAACCCGTCTTTTGGCTACGGCGGCTATTGTCTGCCCAAGGACTCTAAACAATTACTTGCCAACTATGCCGACGTGCCTCAAAACCTGATTAAGGCCATTGTAGATAGCAACAGCACCCGCAAAGATTTTATTGCGGACCAAGTGCTTAAACAAGCCGGATGTTATGATTACCAAACAGAAAATCAATTTAATCCTCAACAAGAGCGCAGCACGATAATTGGCGTATATCGTCTAACTATGAAAGCAGGGAGTGACAACTTCCGGCAAAGTTCCATCCAAGGCATTATGAAACGGATAAAAGCTAAAGGCGCAACGGTTATGATTTACGAACCCACGCTGGAAAATGGAAGTACCTTCTTTGGTAGCGAGGTGGTAAACGACCTAAAGGCGTTTAAAACGCGCTGTAAGGCCATTATTGCCAACCGCTACGATTCTTGCCTAGACGACGTTAAAGAGAAGGTCTACACGCGTGATTTGTTCAAACGGGACTAATGAAAAATCAAAAATACATGCGTAAATATTATTGGTTGGTTAATTCCGCCCACATTTCTTTGAGACCTTCTTCCAACGTTACAGACGCTTTATAGCCTAGAGCTGTAATTTTAGAAATATCGGCAGAAGATTCGTGTACATCTCCGGGGCGTTTAGGCCGACTGATACGTTCTAATTTACGACCCGATACCCGTTCAATCGTATCAGCTAGTTCCAATAACGTATAGGTGCGACCACTGGCTACATTGTAAATTTCACCTGGCACACCCTTAGTGGCAGCTAACAGGTTGGCCTGTACCACGTCTTTTACGCTGACAAAATCGCGGCTTTGTAGGCCATCCCAATCAATTCCTAACGGGTTATTTTCAGCCGCTAACTGCATAAATTTGGCAATCACAGCGGCATAGGCGGAATTGGGATTCTGCCCTGTACCAAATACATTAAAATAACGTAACGCTACCGCTTCTAGGCCATAGGCCTTTGTATAAAGTTGACAAAGTTCTGCTCCGGCCTGCTTACTCCACGCATAGGGAGATTGACAATCAATGGGAGTATCCTCTTTATAAGGCAGTTCTGGGCGGGTACCATATACCGCCGCTGAAGAGGAAAATACGACCCGTTTGGCACCGCATTGGCGGGCCGCTTCTAATACATTTACCGTACCTTGTACATTGATTTCTGCGGTTTCCTGTGGTTTTGCCATGGACTCGGCCACCGATATAAGTGCCGCCAAATGGAGTACATAATTAACGCCTTGGCATGCTTTTTTAACGGTATCAAAATCGCAAATATCTCCTTGAATGAATGTGATTTTATCTTGCACAGGGGATAAATTATCTAATTTTCCACCGGACAAGTTGTCTAGTACCGTTACCTTTTGTCCTTGCTGAACTAATTCTTTTACAATGTGTGAACCGATAAATCCAGCCCCGCCAGTGACCAGCCAATGATATGAATGTGTTAGCATAAAACCCTCATAAAATTAATGCTTTTCTTTTATTATACTTTTTATCCGAGGAGCAATACTACCTATAAACCTCTGTAGGAATTATGAATTTAATAATTTATCGTAGATTTTTTTATCTTCCTTAGAAAAGCACGCAAAGGTTATCTCTTTTACTATTTTTAATGAGAGAGATATTTGTTTTATAGCGGTTATAGCGATTTGGGCCGCTTGTTCTTTGGGAAAATGGTATACGCCTGTGGAAATGCACGGAAAAGCAATAGTTTCGCAATCATAAACCTCAGCCAAACGCATGGAGTTCGTATAGCAATTAAAAAGGTCCTTCATCTCGTTGTGTGAGCCACCATACCAAACCGGCCCCACCGTGTGAATCACATACTTACAGGGCAAGTTATAAGCGGCGGTTATTTTTGCTTGTCCCGTAGGGCAACCTCCCAATGTACGGCATTCTTTGAGCAATTCCGGCCCTGCAGCACGATGTATAGCCCCAT
>Ga0256404_1000542_pt1 | contig 98500 bp, 80 predicted proteins | sample RumenRJG_01DNA_FD_185990 | JGI IMG/M metagenome (GOLD analysis project Ga0256404, IMG submission 185990) | Bovine rumen microbial communities from Lethbridge, Alberta, Canada - RJG_01 | ecosystem: Host-associated > Mammals > Digestive system > Stomach > Rumen | place: Canada: Alberta | collected... | reverse complement strand
TTTGGGACTTTGCATACTTAAATTATACCAGAAGGAGAGGCCTTTCGGGGTCTCTTTTTTCTTTTTGGCATAGAAAAATCGGCATCCTTTCGGATGCCGATAATGGGCCTATTTTGTTACAGCCCCGATTTTTTTATTTCTGCTGTTTTTCTGCGCCGCCACAGGGCACAGATCACGTTTGGCTTTACAACTCAGCACGGATGCAATTATTTCACGATCAGTACCGGAATGTTGGCGTACTGGGAGATCTTGGTGCTTACGCTGCCTAGGAAAAATTCCGCAATGCCGGAAAGGCCGCGGCTTCCCAATACGATGGCGTCCGCCTTTTCCGCTTTGGCAATGGTCAGGATCCGTTCCGACGGATGTCCCAGTTCAATTTTATATTCCGCCTTGCCGGTAAAACCGCTGGCATCCACTCTGTCTCTGGCGCGGGCCAGCACTTCCCGTCCTACTTCTTCCAGATCCGCATTGCTCTGGCTGATGATATTGTGATCCAGCGGAACCGCCAGCAGCGCCGCATTGTTATAGGGCTGGATGACCGTCATCACCAGCAGTTCCCCTTCAAATTTACAGGCCAGCGCAGCAGCCTGCTCCAACGCACGCCATGCGCTTTCCGAGCCGTCAACAGGTACCACGATTTTTTTAAACATAGCACGTTCCTCCTTATTTTTCTTTCGGTTTGCCATGCTTACGCTGTTCGCGCTCCGCCGCCCGTTTTTCCCGGGCCTCGCGGATCCGTCTGGACTTGGAACTTTCCCTCCGCTGGAAATCCGATTCCGGTTTTGCCTGAGGCTCAATATACGTGCCGTGATCCCCAAACCGGTAATACAGAACATACCCGATGATCAGCGCAATGGGAAGAAAGCCCACCAGATACCGCCACTTCCCTGCCGTAAGAACCAGAAAGTTATAGCCCAACGCGATAATGGGAATTAAAATGTAACTCAGGATCCTTGCCTTCTGCGAACCCCGGCCGAAGAAACGGACGATAGCCACCCAGACAATGACGCCAACGGCAAAGCTGACAAATGACATGAACAACAAAAACAGGAATATCTCAAAATTCAACTTACAAAACCCCCAACTGCTGTATTGTTACAGCTTTTTAGTCACTGGCAAAACCCGAAGCAGTTCCCTGCACGGGTTTTGTTAAAACGCTGATAAGAATCTGTCTCTTACAGAAAAATACAGCTGCTTACTTACACATCAAATTTTTTGGTCTCATCGCCTAACGGTTTATCCTTATCGGGATTTTTCTTGAACAGGTCGATATTTTCTTTCGCATATTTGGACGCGTCTTCGTACACTTTTTTGAAGGCGCTCATGTCTTTCGGCTTGCCGGCCTTGATCCATTCCATCACCACGCGGCCCAGACCGTAGGTCATGCCGATGGCCAGGGGAATCTGCAGCGGGGCGAAGGGAATCAGCGTCGCCAGCTTGCCGCCGGCAAATACCGTGCCCATGGAACCCAGCAGGCTAACCGCTGCTTTTTCCGTTATTTTTTCTTCATACACGGAACCGATCTTCATGATCATGTAAATATCATTGGCAACGGTGGAAAGCGTGCCGAGACCTGGAACCACTACGATTACGCCGGCCCGGGCCGCCGCCCATTTGCACAGGGAAAGAGCTTCTTCCTCGCGGTCTTTATCATCGATTACCGTAATTTTCTCATCTGCCATAATGTTTCCTCCATTACATCTGCTATTAAAAAATCAAACAACACAGTTCGGAACGGCAGCGCCGCAACGCAAAGCCAGACCATTACGGAAAGACTGCGGGCACGCCGCCGGATTATCCGAATCAATTATATACTATGTGACTGTCCTTGGCAAGAAAGCACGTCAGGCAACACACTTTTTTCACAACCGCGGGATTCCGAAGCACGGATTCATTCGCCGGTTCATACGTCCGGTTTGTCCATGACAGGCAATGACGGCCTGCCGAGCAATACGCCGTTGTCCTCGAGATACTTTGTACGCAATGCCGTCAGGGGCACAATCACAGCCAGGAAATGTTTCTCCCCGTTTTTTTCCAGGAAAGGATAGAGCAGTTCCAGGTTTTCCATTGTATCCACAATTTCAATGATTAGCGGCAGATTGTAACTCCCGCTGAAAAAAATGGGGACCGCGCGGCCGTCATTCCCCCGGACCTGCCTTCCGTAGCCTGCATCGGCCCGGACCATGATGGTACCGCCCCCCAGACCGAGACGGCGCGCCTCTTTAAACACCGCCTTGAAAAACGGTTCGTCGCCGCACTGTACATCTTCCGCAGTAAAAATTTTCAATTCATACAACTTGACAAATTTCATACGCGTCACCTCTTTCGATCCCGTTATAGAGACGCTGATTACATGAGTTTGTGCGCAGACAAATGAATCAGCGTTTCCTTATATATAAAACAGAATAAAAAACGACATCACCATAGTAACTTTATAATTTATTATAGCATGTTATCCGGCGGCATGTAAGTAATTTATTTGCATAATATCGGCAGATAGAGTAAAATTATATGGTAACTTCTTATAAAAATGGCAGTTACTATTACGTTCAAAATGGCAGTTGTTATTTCGTTCAGCACGCTGCGAACCGGAAGCCGTTCCCAGAGGAACCCTGTTTCTGTTTCCCTGCCGTCTTCCCGTAACGCAACCGTATATAAGCGGAGGAACACGTATGTTATACCTGGCCTGGGATATTGACGGCACGTTATTACTGACCAACCGCGCCGGTTACGACGCGCTGCAGGAAGCGATCTGTGATTATTTCTTCAGAAAAGAACCCTATGAATTCAAGCATACGCTGGCAGGCTGTACCGATTCGTCCATCATCAAGGAAATCGTTACGGATATCAAGGGCCATTGTACCAGCGGCTGGGCCGCGTCGCTGATGCTGAAATACGAGATGTACCTGAAGAGCAACCTGAAACTGCATAAAGGGTATCTGATGCCCAATGTGGAAAAAACGCTCCGGTATCTCAGCGAAAACGCGCCGGAGATCACGAACCTGCTGCTGACAGGCAACACCGCGAACGGCGCCCGGGACAAAGTAGCGGAGTATGGTATTGCCCGGTATTTCGATTTCCGTCACAGTTCCTATGGCGACCTGGCGGAAGAACGGGACGAGGTAGCAAAGATTTTATATACGCGTCTGTTGGCTGACGGATTGGTAAAGGCCGGCGAAACCGATTCAATCATCATTATCGGCGACACGCCCAACGACACCAGATGCGCGGCGGCCATTGGTGCCCGGTGCGTCATCGTGCTGGCTGGCAGCGAATTTAAAAAGGAAGATTTCAACGACTGTCCCCCGTGGAAAATGTGGGACAAACTGCCCGACGACCCGGCTGTTTTTGTCAGGGAAATCAGCGAAACGTAACCGGGCCTGTAATTAGATGAAACGTTCCCGATTCACATTATTGTTTTATATGATTCAGCCAAGGTAGTTCCCAAAAGCAGATTGCCGGGCCTGAATCGCATGTTTATAATTATGAGGCAACTATGAAATACTTAAATTTTTTGCTTTCAGCCATAGCGTTCCCTCTGTTGGCAGGGTTCGCGTTCCAGCCTGCGGCGGAAGCTTACAGCGCTTCTGATGTGGCAGCTGTGACCGGGGGACAGAACTGTCCCAACGCGGATTTATGCGGCGCCGACCTCAGCGGCGCCGACCTGACGGGACTGGATTTAACCGCCGCCAATCTGCAAAACGCCAACCTGACGGGAGCCAGACTGGAGCGGGCCATTCTGAACCAGGCCAGCTTACAGGGCTGCAACCTGAAACGAGCCGTTTTTTCCGAGGCCCAGTTGACCGATGCCGATTTGCAAAAAGTGGACGCGCCCTATGCGTATTTCGGCCACGCCGTCATGAAACACGCGGACCTGTCCGGCGGCAATTTTTTCCGCGCCGACTTCCGCGGCGCCACGCTGACCGGCCTGACAGCTTTTTCCGGAAACTTCCAGGAGGCCACCTTCGACAAAGCCGATCTGCGCAGGACGGATTTCACCTTTGCCAATCTGTCATACGGATGGTTTTTCCAGAGCGATCTGTCGGACAGCATCCTGACCGGAGCCAATCTGTATGAAATCAACGGAACCGGACTCAAGGCGCAGCGCGCAAACTTTTCCAGCGCCAAGATGGGAAAGGCCCGGCTGGCCAACGGGGATTTTACGGAAGCCGTGTTTGAAAACGCCATGCTGGACAAGGCTAATCTGAAAGGCGCCGTCCTGAAAAATACGGTCTGGGGTACAGCGTTTAAAGAGCATGCGGAGTTCTGACGCAACCGGAATTCGGCAGCAGATAATATATTTTTTTCAGATAAAACAGTTTTTTATGAGGGGAATCCGGGGAAACGCTGATGGATTTACATGCACGCCCGTTTATCATTTTTGCGGCGGTCTTCCTCAGTGCTTTCTTACAAATTAACATAGGAGGAATATGACATTGAACATCAACAAACAACGTGTACTGGACGAATTTTACGAACTGATTCAAATTCCCTGCCCTTCTCTGGGCGAACGGGAAGTAGCCGATTTGCTGAAAAAACGGCTGGAAGAATTAGGCGGCAAGGTGACGGAAGACATGCAGGCTGCCAAAGCCCTGAACGGCACGGCGGGCAACCTCGTGGCGGATTTTAAGGGCACCGTGGCGGGCGCGCCCCGCATTTTGCTGAATGCCCACATGGACTGCGTCAATCCCTGTGCCGGTATCAAACCCCACATCGAAGACGGCGTCATCAAATCCGACGGTACCACCATTTTAGGCGGCGACGACAAGGGCGGCGTGGTAGCCATTCTGGAAGCCCTGCGCTGCCTGAAAGAACAGAACCTGCCCCACGGCGATATCCAGGTGGTCTTCTCCGTCAGCGAGGAACAGGGCTGCGCCGGCGCGAAAAATCTGGACACCAGCCTGCTGCATTCCGATATCGGGTACGCGCTGGACTCCAGCGGGCGCCCCGGCAAAATCATTTTCGCGGCTCCCGGCCAGAACAAAATTTTTGCAAAAGTCCACGGCAAAACCGCTCATGGCGGCGTAGCGCCGGAAAAAGGCATCAACGCCATTAAAAAAGCGGCGGAGATTTTAATGGATGTGCCTACCAGCCGCATCGATGAAGAAACCACCTGCAATATCGGTATCATCCACGGCGGTTCCGCTACCAACATCGTGCCGGACCTGGTAGAAATTGCCATGGACTGCCGCAGCCGTAATCCGGAAAAGCTGGAAAAACTCACGGCCGACATTGTGGCAGCCTACAAAAAGGGCGGCGAAAAAGCCGGCGTGCCGGTTGACGTGGAAGTGAAACCTTCCTACAAACCCTACTGCCTTGCCAAAGACAGCAAGGTCATCCAGCTGGCAGCCAAAGCAGCGGAAAATCTGGGCTTAACTGTAGACATCACCGCTACCGGCGGCGGCAGCGACAGCAGCCACTTCAACGGCTTCGGTATCCCCTGCACCGTGCTGGGCACCGGTATGACCAATGTGCATACGGTTGATGAGATTTTGCTGGAAGAAGATCTGTACATGACCTGCCAGTGGGCGCTGGACATCCTCTGCCTGGCAGCAAAAGAGTAAGAGTCAGGAGGTATTATTTATGGCTTTAGTTATTTCATTTCTTGTTACATTCTGGGTTGCGTACCTGATTTATAAAAAGTACAAACCCCAGCCGGTTTTGGTAGTGGGCGGTTTCATCCTCATGTATACCGCCGTCATCTTTGGGTACGGACAGATCCTGGCGCCTAAAGCCAGCACCGGTTCCATCCTGTTTGATACGTTCCAGTTCATGAGCCAGACCTTATCGTCCCGGGCCGCCAAACTGGGCCTGAACATCATGTGCGTAGGCGCTTTCGCCAAGTACATGGATAAGATCGGCGCCTCCCGCGCCCTGGTTCGCATGACCATCAAACCGTTATTGAAACTGAAATCTCCCTACCTGGTACTGTCCCTGAGCTGGGTGCTGGGCCTGTGCATCGGCCTGTGCATCAACTCCGCCTCCGGTCTGGCCATGCTGCTGATGGTTACGGTATTCCCCATCCTCATCGGTCTGGGCGTAAGCCGTCTGGCCGCCACCGCAGCCGTTGCTTCCACCCTCTGCTTTGACTGGAGCCCCAGCGATACCGGCACCATCCTGTCCGCGGAACACGCCGGCCTGGATCCCGTTATCTACTGGACCAATTATCAGGTTCCCATCGTTATCGTCGCTTTCTTCGTGGTCGGCACTTTGTTCTTCTTCTCGCAAAAATATCTGGATAAACGCGACGGCCACGTAGTGGTTCCCATGGATGTGGATCATTCCAAATCCGACGACCCTTCTGACAACGCGCCGGCCATTTACGCCCTGCTCCCTATCGTACCGCTGGCCCTGATTTTAAGTTTCAGCCCTCTGTGGATCACCTGGATCAAAGTCAACATCATCAACGCCATGATGATCGGCCTGGCCGTGGGCATGATTGCGGAATTCATCCGCACCCGCAACCTGAAAACCGTATTTGACGGCGTGCAGGCATTCTTCGACGGCATGGGCATGCAGATGGCCAATGTGGTAACCCTGATCGTAGCCGGTCAGGTCTTTGCCCAGGGCTTAATGAGCATGGGTGTCATCAACACTCTGATCAAAGGCAGTCAGAGCGCAGGCTTCTCCCCCATGATGATGATGGTGGTGATGGTAGCCATTATCGCCGTTTCTTCTATCGTAATGGGTTCCGGCAACGCGCCCTTCTTTGCTTTTGCAGCCCTGACCCCAGCGGTAGCCAAAGCCAGCGGCATCGCGCCGGTGCTGTTCCTGCTGCCGATGCATTTCGCGGCCTCCATCGCCCGTACCTGCTCCCCCATCACCGCGGTTATCGTAGTCGCCTCCGGCATGGGCAACGTTTCTCCCTTTGACCTGATCAAGCGTACCTTCATCCCCATGTGCGGCGCCATGATCGTCAACATTGGCATGACCTTCTTCTATTACTATCGCGGATAATTTCAAAGCAGTAACAGAATAAATTAAGCCGTTACCTGTCATCACGTTTCCGATTCGCTTCGGAACACTGTGATGAACGTAACGGCTTTTTATATTCTGTAAAAATTGTGGAACAGATTCTGTTTTAAATATGGTACCCGTGATATAATTCTATTGAACAGCTGAATAGTTGAATAATATAAAAGAATTCATTTTGAAAGGAGAGTTCCCTATGAAAAAAATTCTTTTACTGGTACTGACAATGGTTTTTGCGTTTACCTGCGCCCTGTCGGCGTCCGCCAACCCCTATGGCGGCGTGCCCATCGCCCACACGTTCCCTGCGGGCATGACGCCGGCCGAAACCCTGGAGTATTTCCACCATAAAATTACCGACGGCGAGCCGGGGCTGGCCTGGGACATACTTACCGAAGATTATAAGAACGCGTTCCGAAGCTATGGAAATTTTACAGAAGGTTACCGGACAACCCTCTCCAGCCGGCCCAGCAATATCCGTCAATTGCAGCGGGATGCCGAAACCATGGAAGTATTCTACCTGCTGAAGGCGGAAGACCGCGAAAACGACAGGCAGATCGTTGTGCAGACCTTTGAATGCTCTGCCGTTATGAAACGGGTGTACGGTTCCTGGAAGATCGACAGCGGAACCGGAAAACGGTTAAGCCGCGTTGTACTGAATTCCCGTGAAACGGCCCGGGCCGTCCTGATGGATTACCATGAATGTATCACCAACAAAGAATTTCGACGGGCCTGGAGTTTTTTAGGTGATGGCTACAAAAAATCCTTTGGCAGTTTTTCCGCATTCTGTAACGGATTCACCACAACGGTAAGCAGCGTGATCAGCGATACGGTGAACGTGGCCGACGGTCCTGATATGCTCACCATCCAATACACGCTGACGGCAAAAGACGCAACGCCGGAATCCAATGTTGTCCAGATTTTTAAAGGTACGGCGAATCTGGAAGTCGTGCCGGGCCGCGGCTGGATCATCTTCTCTGCCGAAAACAAACTGGAAAGCCGTTATTTCCCGCCTAAGTGGTGATCCGACGGCGCCATCATCCGTTCCGGATCGTGCTTCGCCAAATACCCAAAGTACAGGAAGAAACCGAGGCACACCAGCATGAACCCGGCGCTGGTTGCCTGGGCGCTGGTAAATCCGAAGAGCCAGGGTTCCGCGTAATCGCCCCGCAGAAATTCCAGACAGAAACGTTCCAGCGAATACAGAAAACCGTAGAGACATAACGCCTGCCCTTTGGCATGGGGAAACGCACGGAACACCAGCAGCAGCGCAAACACTACCACATCAAGCTGGCCCTCCCACACTTCCGCAGGCCATAAAGGCTGGGTTCCGTACGTGGCACGGGCCAGGGTTCCCTCGGGGTAAATAATACCAAAGTCACCGCCGGTAGGCGCGCCGAAAGCATCTCCGTTTAGCAGGTTGGCCATACGGCCTACCGCCTGTCCCAGCATCATGGCCGGACAGACAATATCCGCCAGGGCCAGCCAGTCGATCTTGTGCAGCTTGCAATATACAATACCGGTAAGCAAACCGCCCAGCATGCCCCCCTGGACCGCCATCCCCCCCTGCCAGACAAAAGGTATCTCCAGCAGGTGATTCTGGTAATAACTCCAGTCAAAGAAAAAAACATCCCAGAGGCGGGCGCCTATCAGTCCGGCAAAGCCGCCGTAAATGCCGATATCCAGCACGTGCTCATGCCAGCGGCCGTCCTGCCGCGCCAGAAAATATGCCGTGCCGGTGGCCAGAAAAATCGCAAGGGTGAGCATCAGCCCGTACATGCGTATGGGGAAATCGCCTATATGAAATAAATACTGGTGCATCGTGTTATCTCCGTTCTATAGGTTACTATGCATATGATTTGAATTAAGGAGACGCTGATTCATTCGTCTCCCTAACACATTCCTATTATATCATTCCGCCGGATCATTTTACAGCGAATTATAAAGGAAACACTGATTCATTCGTCTGCACGCTGACCGGCGCTTTTTGTGACTGACTGCGTCAATGTCCCTCGACGCAGTTACGCCTGTTCCCCCGCCTGTCAGAATCGGGAAACGGCGAAACCATCCTACAGTTTTACCGCAATCAGATACAGAACCGCGCAATACGCTATAACAAAAAGGCACTCCCCCACCGAGCCCACTTTGAACAGGCGGGGCAGCACCGTCATCCGTTTGGTGGGATACAGCACCGGTACCGGTCCGCAGATGGCGTCTTCCAGTATATGGAACAGCCCCCCGGCGGCGAACCAGAAAAGAAACCGCCGCATCATCGGTATGAGGCCCGCCTGCCACATCTGTACCCCGGTCACAGACAACACGTCCGGCGTCCAGAAAAAGGCCAGCGCTGCCACATACAGTACAAACCAGTGGGAACAGGAACGATGCGCGGACTGCCAGAACAAGCCTTCCGACTTGTCCGGAAACAGACTGCCAAGCATGGCGCTGCCGGCGATGAATACGTTATGGGTCGCCACATACAGTGTGGCAAAGGTAACAATGCTGTGCGATACTCCGGTCACTGTGCTTTCCTTTCCGTTCTTTCCGGTAAATCCGTTGAGGACCCTGCCCCAACGGCAGCGTTTATCGTTTTAAAACCAGCGCTTATCATTTTGAAACAGTTGTTCGTTTTTATTATAGCACGTTTTTTATAAATGAAAAGCGAACAGAACAAAAAACTTTCTATTCGTTCCCGCCTCATTCAAGTTCCAGAAAGAAAAACAGAACCATATCGCCGTGCGTAAGGAGACGCTGATAAAAAACTTTTAAGAAAATGTAAAAAAAACTATTGACATTTTCTTACTATTGCGCTATCATAAACAAGTACTCACTCCGGGATGGTGTAATGGTAGCACAGGAGATTCTGGATCTTCTTGTCTGGGTTCGAGCCCTAGTCCCGGAGCCATTTTTTTATCTGAGAAAATTTGCTGATATGGTTTTCACTTTTGGCTGATTTGTAGTATAATAGTTACGTAATCTCACGGCGCCATGGTCAAGAGGTCAAGACGTCGCCCTCTCAAGGCGAAATCATGGGTTCAATTCCCATTGGCGCTGCCACAAAAAATAACTCCGTTATCTGAAAAGGTAACGGAGTTTTTTATTTTATGACCTTACGAAAACACCGATTCATTCCCCGGCACGCCGGCCGGCGCCTGCGTGACTGACGGCGTTACTGTCTCCCTAACAGTTCTGCTGCGGTTTCGACAGCCCTGCATCCATGCTGCCGCTGCGGAATCCTGCAAGGTCCAGCGTAATGTAATTGTAGCCCAGTTCCTTAAAACGGGCGACAATTTTGTTACGGGTATTCACCTGCGCCATCAGGGTGATCTGGGACGGTTCCACTTCAATGCGCACCAGAGTTCCGTAACTGCGTACCCGGATATGGGTAAAGCCCAGCTTCGCCAGGAAATCTTCTGCCTGTTCGACCCGGGCCAGCTTTTCCGGCGTAATGGGCTCTCCGTACTGGATACGGGTCGCAAGGCAGGCATATGACGGTTTGGACGCCGTAAAGAGCCCCATGTCCCGGCTCAGTTTACGAATCTCGTCTTTACTGAGGCCGGCCTCTCTCAACGGGCTCCGGATACCTAATTCAGCCAGCGCCTTTGACCCCGGACGGTATTCTTTCACGTCATCCGCGTTGCTGCCGTCCACCACATTGGTAAATCCGTCTTCTGCCACATACGCCTGAATCGCGCTGAAGATAGCCTTTTTACAATAATAGCAACGTTCCGGTCCGTTAGCCACAAATTCAGGAATGCTCATCTGATCAAAATCCAGATAGCGGTGCTTCACGCCCATACGCTGGGCAAAGCGCTGGGCATCGTCCTTTTCATGCTCTGCATAGCTTATGGAGGTCGCCGTCACCGCAATCAGCTTTACGTGATACATCCGCGCCGCCACGGCCAGCAGCAGGGCGGAGTCGACGCCGCCGCTGAAAGCAACGGCCACGTTGCCCATCTCTTCTAATATATTTTCCAGTTTTTTTCGTTTGTTTTCCAGTTCATTCATCAGGAAACCTCCCGAATTACAACAGCATATTTTTTTACCGAGTCATAACAAATTGTTTGATTCGGAAACCAGATCATGGTAATTTATCTGCCACTCATTTTAAGATACTCTTCAGAAAACTCTTGAGCCGTTCATTTTTCGGATGCCCGAATATTTCTTCCGGCGCCCCCTGCTCCTGAATGTATCCGTCGGCCATAAAGAGCACTTTTGTCGCCACTTCCCTGGCAAACCCCATCTCGTGGGTCACCACAACCATGGTCATATGCTCTTCTGCCAGGCTGCGCATGGTCCGCAGCACTTCCCCCGTCAGCTCCGGATCCAGGGAAGATGTGGGTTCGTCAAAGAGCATGATGTCCGGATTCATGCAAAGGGCCCGGGCAATGGCCACACGCTGCTGCTGCCCGCCGGACAGGCGCAGGGGATACTGGTCCCGTTTATCCAGCAGGCCAACCTTTTCCAGCAGGGCCTCCGCTTCTTTCTGTACCTCCGCCGGATTCCGTTTCTGCACATGCACCGGTGCTTCCATCAGGTTTTCCAGCACCGTCATGTGAGGAAACAGGTTAAACTGCTGGAACACCATGCCCATTTTACAGGCAATCTGAGAGGAATTCCCGGCATAATTCACATTTCCCTTTTCGTCCGTGCTCACCAGCGTTTCCCCATCGACTAAAATGGTTCCCCCGTTGATGGTTTCCAGTTTGTTCAGACAGCGGAGAAAGGTGCTCTTGCCGCCGCCGGAAGGCCCGATGATGGCAACGACTTCCCCTTCGTCCACGGTCATGTCAATGCCTTTCAGCACTTCCAGCTCATCAAATTTTTTACAAACGTTCCTTACTTCTATCTTACGCATAATCTCTCAGTCCCATCTTGCGAAATGCTTTTCCAGTTTGTTGAACCCAAAAGTAAGAATTAACGTCATCACCAGATAAAACACGGCGGCCACCACGAACGGCATAATGTTAAAATCGCGCTGCACCAGGTTCCGGGTGGTACGCAGCAGGTCGTTCATGGCCAGCACGTAGATTAATGACGTATCTTTTACCAGGGTAATGGTTTCGTTGCTGACCGGAGGCAGAATAATTTTAAAGACCTGGGGCAGAATGATCCGCTTCATGGTCTGCACATAATTCATGCCCAGGGTTTTGGCCGCTTCATACTGTCCTTTGGGGATTGCCTGGATACCGGCGCGGAAAATTTCACAGAAATAAGCGCCGTAGTTCAGCACAAAGGCCAGCACCGCCGCCGGAAAATCATCCAGGCGGATGCCGATGACCGGGATAAAGGGCAGGCCGAAATACACAAACAGAAGCTGCAGCATCAGGGGCGTGCCGCGCAGCACATACACATAGGCCGCCACCGCGTTGCGCAGTATCTTAAAAGACGAAACCCTGCAGAACGCAAGAAGGATGCCCAGGGGAATCGCCAGCACAATTGTAATAAAGAAAAGCCGTAAGGTGTCTACGGTCCCCAGCAGCATCTGGGGAATAATTGAAATGATATAGTCCATAAAATGCTCCGTTATTTCAGGAACGGCTGCTGCTTCAGCCTGCATAACAGCAGAAGAGAAAATCAGCGGCTCCTTAACGTACGCAAAGGCCGGTGGTACAAACCATCGGCCTTGCTGTTATTTTCTTTAAGATAGATGTAACAACAACGTCAGCTGCCTGTATGAACCGGTCCGATTCACAGGTTTGCGCAGCCTTCCGTTGCCGACGGATTATTTTTTATCCTCGTAGCGGGTGATGTCCGTACCGAACCACTGCATGGAGATCTTCTTGCAGGTACCGTCTTTCTTCATTTCGTCCAGAATCTTGTCGATGCGGGCCGCAAATTCCTTGTCGTCCTTGCGGAAACCAACGCCCACAACTTCTTTGCCCAGGTCTTCTTTCAACACTTTGTACTTGCCGGGAGCCTTCTTCATGTAGTAGCGGACCAGGATTTCGTCGACAACAACCGCATCCAGACGTTTGGAGTCGATATCCAGGAATGCTGCCGCGAAGTCAGGATATTTTTTGTATTCTTTCAGGCCTTTGCGCAGATCAGCATACTTGCCGTCCAGCAGATAGCTGCCGGTGGAATCGTCCTGCACGCCGACGGTTTTGCCTTTCAAATCAGCCAGTGTCTCGACTTTGGAATCGACGGGCACGGCCACAACCTGGCAGTTGTTGATGTAGGGTTTGGAGAACTGGATCACTTTCTCACGTTCCGGGTTGATGGTGAAGCAGTTCCAGATGGCGTCGATACGCTTGCCGTTCAGTTCGGCTTCCTTGGCGCTCCAGTCAATGGGTTTGAAAGTAACTTCCATGCCCGCGCGTTTGCAGGCTTCCCTTGCCAGATCGATGTCGAAGCCGACAATTTCATTTTTCTCGTTGCGGAACCCCATAGGAGCAAAGTTATCGTCCAGGCCGATAACCATCTTTTTCGGACCGCTGTTCCCACAGCCCACAACCATAAGCATCATCATTATGGAAAATAATACCAGACAAATCTTTTTCACGATGGAAAACCCCTTCCTCATATTTATGGTATGTTAATTATACTTTATCTTGCTAAATTTGTAAAGGGCTAAAACAGGATCTGCAAGCATAAGATTATGCCGCAAGGGCAAGGCATAAGCAAACCATCGGCAACGATTGCGTCATTCCATGAGATGAAATGAGCCGTCGTGGCGAGGCCGTTTGAGGGACGAAGTCCCGAGTTCCGAAGCCACAGGCGAATAAATCCATGGAATAGCAGTCATTGACGGGTTTGTGTTGCCTTGTCCTTGCCGGAATATTTTATAGCTTGCTAAATTCCTTTTTATATATCTTATCTATCCTTCTTTATCACTGAGTTCCAGCCAGCGTTCCGTCAGCGTTTCCAGTTCCTTTTCCACCCGGTTTAAGTCGTCTGATAATTGCGCTATTTTTTCATAGTCGTTACCGGCCAGGGTTATTTCCCGGGAAATCATTTTGCTTTCCGCTTCTTTTCCTGCTATGGTTTCTTCCAGTTTTTCCAGTTCAATTTTTTCACTGAACGTAAGGCCGGCAGATTTGTTTTCGGTTTCTTTTTCACCCATTCCATCCGCTTCAGCCTGTTCTCTTTTTGCACCGTCACCGGAACCTGCAGTCCGGTTCTTCTCTGCCGGTTTCTTTTTGTTTTGCGAATTTTTCTGCAGCGCTTCGCCGGGGCCTTTCATTTCTTCCTGCTCCTGCGCCTCCAGCAGCCTGCTTCTTTCATAATCGCTGTAACCGCCGGGATACTGCCGCAGCACACCGCCTGCCTCAACGGCAAAGATTCGTCTGGCAAAGCGGTCCAGGAAGTACCGGTCATGGGACACGGCGATCACGGCCCCCGCAAAGGTATCCAGATACTCTTCCAGTACCGAAAGCGTAGGGATATCCAGGTCGTTGGTAGGTTCGTCCAGCAGCAGCACGTTCGGCGCTTCCATCAGAATGCGCAGCAGGTAAAGCCTACGCTGTTCCCCGCCGCTGAGCTTGCTGATGGGCACCCATTGCAGTTCCGGCGGGAACAGGAACCGTTCCAGCATCATGGCCGCGCTGATATAGGTCCCGTCTGCCGCCAGCACATAATTGCCCGCATCCCGTATGTATTCCAGCACACGTTCCCGGGTGTCAGGAAATTCACTGTGCTGGGAAAAATAGCCAATCTTTACCGTCTGCCCGATGGTTACCGTACCGCTGTCCGGCTGCAGGCGTCCGGCAATGATATCCATCAGGGTGGTCTTCCCCACGCCGTTGGGACCGATGATCCCCACCCGGTCATCCCGCAGCAGGATATAACTGAAATCGTGGATGTATTCAATCCCGTCATAAAAACAGGATACGTGTTCCAGTTCCACCACCGTCTTGCCAAGGCGGGCCGCTGCGGAAGTGATTTCCAGTTCCTGCCGGTTCACCTTTTCTTTGGCAGCCGCTTCGATTTCCGCAAACCGTTCCACCCGGTCTTTCTTTTTTGTTCGGCGGGCTTCCGCGCCCCGGCTGATCCAGGCAAGCTCCCGCCGGTAAATATTCTGCAGCTTACGGGCCGCCGCGCTTTCCAGTTCCCTCCGCTCCGCTCGTTTTTGCAGGAATCCGCTGTAGTTGGCCGTGTACAGATAGGCAGTGCCGTTATCCAGTTCCAGCGTGCGGTTGATGACGCGGTCGAAGAAATACCGGTCGTGGGTCACCATCAGCAACGCGCCTTTGCGTTTCTGCAGCTGTCCCTCCAGCCAGGCAACGGTTTCATTGTCCATGTGGTTCGTCGGCTCATCCAGGATCAGCAGATCGGAGGGACGCACCAGCACGCCGGCCAGAGCCACCCGCTTGCGCTGCCCGCCGGACAGGGTCTTCATCTTCTGATTGAAATCCGTAATCCCCAAACGGCTTAATACCGCCTTTGCCTCGCTTTCCAGCTGCCAGGCAAAATGCTGGTCCATCTGCTGCTGCACTTCCAGCAGTTTCCGCTGCACCGCCGCATCATCCGGATGCAGCGCCGTTTCATCTAACACACTTTCATAGCTCCGCAACAGTTTCATCATGGGGGAATCGCCCCGGAAAATCTGCCCGATCACCGTGGCTTCGGGTTCAAAAGGAGGGTCCTGGGGCAGATATTCCATGACGCAGGTACCGTTCGGAATAATCTTTCCCGGTTCGCCCGTTTCCGGGTCCTTGCCCCCGTCCAGTTCCACAATATGCCGCAGCAATGTGGATTTCCCTGTGCCGTTGATACCGATGAGACCGATTTTATCTCCGGTTTCAATATTGAAATTTACATTTTTAAAAAGCGTCCGTTCCCCATAACTGTGGGCCAGATTCTCAATCGAAAGAAGTAACATAAATCCACCTTTTATAAAGGAGACGCTGATTAAATGAATTTGTACGATGACCGAGGGCTTTTTTGTGACCGACAAGGAAATGGCCCGACAGCGCAGCCGTAGCTGCGTTGAGGGACATTGACGCAGTCAGTCACAAAAAGCACCGGTCAGCGTGCAGACGAATTAATCAGCGTTTCCTAAAAGAAGCCTGCTGTATTGCAAGCAGGCTTTAGCTCGGTTATGATCAGACGGTATGATATAAAGTTTCTGACATAAACCAGTTTGTTTTTTATTTTTTCCCGTAACAATACCAGAAGATAAAACTGATGGCAAGTCCGCCTAATATATTGCCCAGCGTCACGGGCAGGAGATTTCCCATAACGAAACTTCCCCAGCTGACGTTGGCAAGATTGACTCCGGCTTTCACAGCCAGCGCCTGGTACGCCGGGTTCGACGCGGCAAAAATACCGGCGGGTACATAATACATGTTGGCAATGCTGTGCTCAAAGCCGCAGATGACGAAGAAGGCCACCGGCATGTAGGCGCCGATGAAACGTCCGATGGTATCTTTAGAACCCAGGCTGATCAGTACGCCGATGGTTACCAGCACGTTACAGAAAAAACCCAGTCCCACCGCCGTCAGAAACGGAATCGAATTTTTGGCCGCCGCCACCTTGATAGCCGACACGGCGAAGCCTCCGCCGGACAAATTCAGGCAGCCTAAAAACGCCATTCCCGCTGCTACCAGAATGGCGCCGCAGAAATTACCGATATACACCCACACCCAGTTGCGCAGCATGGAACCGAATCCTGTTTTTCCTTCAAACACGGAAATATTGATTAACACGTTTCCGGTAAATAATTCCGCGCCGGTAAGAATGACCATGGCCAGACCAAAGGGGAACAGCAGACCGCTGACCATCTTTGCCAGCCCCGCATTGGGGATAGCATGGGACGCGGTACTGGCCGTAGCGCCGCCCATGGCAATCAGGAAACCGGCCAGCATACCCAGCAAAAGCATTTTACCCACTGGCAATGACGCTTTTTTCACGCCGGCCTGGGCATAATTCTCCGTAAATTCAGCAGGGGTAAAGAGATTCATAAATAAGTTCCTCTACGTTTACAACATAACCTTGGAACCGCCGGTCCGTTCGCCTTAATGTTTTTCATCGACCATGCGAACGGCACAGGTTCAACAGTTCCTTATAATTTATCAAAGGTATCCGTTACGATTTTCCAGACTTTCTTGCGGTCAATCTTCTGTACGATGTGAGCCTTTTGGGAACCTTCCGGTCCCGGCCCCGCAAAGGCCAGCGTCTCACCGTAAGACAGGGAGTACGTATCGTTTACGTCAACCGGCATGAACACTTCTTCGGTAACGATGGACGGATCAAGCACATAAGACGCGGCCAGTACATCCCAGATATAGTTCTCGAATTTTTGATTATTCCGGAACAGCGGGGTCTGGTAATGATTTTCCCACATATGTTTAAAGACGGGATTTTTTACCCGCTTTTCCAGATCCAGGAAATTCTTGTAATTGATTCTTTCGTTTTCACATACATCCAGCGGGAAGAAGGTCTGTTTGGGCCAGGCTCCGCGATATTCCTTCTTTGCGGATTCCGGATCCAGCCACACATTAAACTCCGCGGTAGGCATTACATTACCCGCGTGCAGGAACGCGCCTGCCATGTATACGATTTCCTTAGCCAGCGGGGCGATGGACGGATCTTTTTCCAACGCTTTGGCAATATTGCCGCCGGTGCCGATCCCTACAATCGTCACTTTATGAGGATTTTCTTTAATGGTACGGATGATAAAATCGCTGGCGTCTTCCGCCTTCGGCCCAATGGTAGGCTCGCTCTTATACCGTTCCCGGTACGTTTCCTGCCAGGAAGCAGGCTTAGGATATCCTGCTGCGCCCACGTGAGAGTCGTGGCCGCGGCCCCACAGTTTCTTTTCTGCCTTAATATTTTCAATACGGCCGGGCCGGGTCGGTTTGTTATTGCCGGCAAAAACCGGTATATCGGTCCTGCCGATGCCTTCCAGATGGCGAATCGTGCTGGCTACGCCGTCTTCTACCCAGCTGTTGCCGATTACCACCGTTACGCCCTTTAAGTCTACTTTGGGAGACTGGGCCAGTATCAGTAAGGCTACACCGTCATCAAACAAATCCACCATGTCCGCGTCCAGAATGACGGGGATTTTTTCCGGTGCTTTCGCCAAAGGTGCCTTTGCGGCAGAAGCCGTCACGGTCATCGCCGTGGCGCCTACCAGAGCCGCAACACAAGTCGTCTGCAACAAACGTTTCCAGGTTTTCATCGGATCTCCTCCCTCCGGGTGTCAAGAATTTATTTTCAGACTTTTAAAAAATGCTAGTCTTTCTAAAATCATTATACACTAAAATTGAGTATGGTGCATTACCATTTTATAAAAAAGGGGAAGCAGCGGTAATGTGATTCCGTCAGGGAAAAGGCATGGGCAAAACTTCGAACGGGTTGCGTCATCCCATGAGATGAAATTTGCCGTCGTGGCAAGGCTGTCTGAGGGACGAAGTCCCGAGTTCCGAAACCACAGGCAAATGAGTCCATGGAATAGCAAGCCGTGAGCGTTTTGCAATGTCTTTTCCATGCCGCATCACGCCATCATACAAATTCTTATTCGTTTACCAATGATATTTTTCTCCCTTGCTGATCTTAAACGCCCTGTAAATCTGTTCCGCCAGCAGCACGCGGATCATCTGGTGTGTAAAGGTCAGTTTGGAAAAGGACCAGCGAAAGTCCGCTTTTTTCCGCAACGCATCCGTATAGCCGAAAGCGCCGCCGATAACAAACGTAATATGGCTGACGCCCTGTACTGCCAGCGCGTCCATTTTTTCCGCCAATTCCGGACTTGTAATCTGCTTTCCCTGTAAGTCCAGCAGTATTACATAGGAATGCTCCGGAATTATGGACAGCAGCCGTTGTGTTTCCTTTTCCAGCACCTGCTCCCGTTCTGCTTCCGAAGGCTCCTGCGGCATTTTTTCTTCGTTAATACCGATAATCTCCAGTTTACAGAAGGGCTGCAGCCGTTTTACATATTCATCCATGGCTGCCGTCAGATATTTTTCTTTCAGTTTGCCTACGCAGGCAATGGTAATCTTCATAGGTATTCACCATTAAATTTTTTGAACCATCAATCAAATTCACGTGCCGGCAATGAAGCAGACAATGCAACTTTTTGTTGCAAACAATTTACACCTTATCGATGTTGAAAAAACCGCCCAAATACGGGCGGCTTTTCAATTTTTATACAGCCACATCGGCCTGAAACTTCTTCATTGCAAAAGCTGGTTTCTGATGCAAAACTTCACATTCGGGCCAATCAGCTTCTCGGATATTCCTGCAGGGTTACGGCCAGCGTCATCTGGGTCTCGTTTCGCAGAATGGTGATATTCACCTGGTCGCCCACCTGGTGTTTCGCAATTTCATCCCGCAATGCGGCAACGGTATGAACTTTCACCCCGTTAAACTCGGTGATGATATCGCCGGTGCGAGCGCCGGAGCGGGCCAGCGGGCCTCCCTTGGACAGCTTCATGATGAACAGGCCTTCATGCAGGTCCATATCGAAGCCGTAATGTTTGGCAATGTCTTTGTCAATGAGGGACGCGCCTACATACGGGTGAGCTACCCGGCCTTTGGCCGCCAGTTCTTTGATAATGGGTTTTACGTTATTGATGGGAATGGCAAAGCCCATGCCCTCTACATTGGATACGCCAATCTTGGCGCTGTTGATACCGATGATTTCACCGTCCGCGTTCACCAGGGCGCCGCCGGAGTTACCCGGGTTAATAGCTGCGTCGGTCTGGAACAGGGTGAACTTCTTTTCCCCGATTTCCACGGAACGGTTCAGGGCGGAGATAATGCCCACCGTTACGCTGCCCCGGAATTCCATACCCAGCGGGTTGCCGATGGCAATGGCCGGTTCGCCCACCTGCACCGTAGAGGAGTCACCGAACTCGGCAACCGGAAGATTATCCAGATCAATCTTGACTACAGCCAGGTCCGTGGCTGCGTCTGTTCCCAGCACTTTACCCTGGGCACTGCGTCCGTCCGCCAGGCTCACGATGATTTCGGACGCTCCGTCCACCACGTGGTTATTGGTCACGATTAGACCGGATTTATCATAGATAACACCGGAACCATAGCCACGTTCCGCCAGCTGCACCCGGTTGAAAAAGTCCCGTACATACGCCTTGTTGGTAATACCCACGACCGTAGGCCCAACCTTTTTAGCAGCCTGCACGATAGGCGTATTCCGTGCGCCGGACATCTTCTTGTCAATTTCTTCCGCTTTCTTTTCAGCATTCTTCTGCGCCGCCTGTTCCGTTGCCGAAGCCGCCGGTTTCTTATTGGCATCCGGAGCAGCAGCCTTACCGCTGTCGCCGCCGCAGCCGCTAAACAGCATGCTCATCGCCAGCAATAAGCTGAAGGTTAATTTACCTGCCTTATTCAAAAATGTTTTGCTCATGGTAATCCTCCCATTCTCTATTTTTAACTACTTCGTCCTGCGAAGTGACATAGAACTGAATCGTTGCGTTCGGGCACTGCTGTGTAACAATACCCTGGACTGTGGACAATGCCAGATCCGGCGTATTGTTCTCCTGGCTCAGGTGTGCCAGAAAAACCTGCCGGGGCAATGCTTTCATCGTTGTCAGCAGACGGCCGGCCGTCTCGTTGGCCAGGTGACCCCGGGTTCCTAAAATACGCTTCTGAAGCACCGGCGGATAGCTTCCGTTTTTCAGCAGGATGGGGTCGTGATTGGTTTCAATTACCAGCACTTCGGCTCCGTCCAACTCGCGTTTTACAATATCGCTGACATACCCGGTATCCGTTACGTAACTAAATGTATGATTCTTACACCGGAAGGAATACCCTGTAGGATCCAGCGCATCGTGCGACGTGGAAAAACTGCGCACCTGCAGACCGCCCAGCGTGAGTTCCGTCTGAGGCGCAAAAATATGCCGATTGCATAACTGCAGGTCAATCCGCGGCAAAGTCTGCTTAATGCCCCGCCAGGTTCCGGCACTGGCATAGATGGGAACAGGGTACTTTTTGGTAAAAGTCTCCAGTCCTTTCACATGGTCGATGTGTTCATGGGTGATAAACACCCCGTCAAGATTTTCGGGACGGAGCCCCAGCTTCTGCATTCCCTGCATGATACGGCGGCAGGATATGCCCGCGTCTACCAGCACCATTCCGGCTTCGCAGCGCATCACGGTCGCATTGCCTTTGCTGCCGCTGGCCAGTACTGCCACCTGGAAACAGCTCATGCCCGGGCCTCTTCTTCCGCCAGCCTGACTCCGGCGCTGCAGCCTAACCGTTCCGCCCCGGCTTTCAGCATGGCCTTTGCCGTTGCGTAATCCCGGATTCCTCCCGCAGCTTTTACCCGCAGTCCGAGATTTTTTGCTTCCCCGGACAACAGAGCCACATCTTCCACCGTCGCGCCGCCTTTGTTAAAACCGGTGCTCGTTTTTACAAACGCAGCCCCCGCCTGGGCAATCATCCGGCAGGCACGGATTTTTTCTTCTTCATTTAACAGGCACGTCTCAATAATAACTTTAACAGGGGCTTCCCCTGCCGCAGCGACTACCTGGCGGATATCTTCCACCACATAGGCGTTGTCCCGGCCCTTCAACGCGCCCACGTTGATGACCATATCGATTTCGTCAGCGCCGTTCTGCACCGCGCGACGGGTCGCTTCTGCTTTCACTTCCGGCTCATCGCAGCCTAAAGGGAATCCTACGACGGTCACGACTTTTACCGCCGTTCCTGCCAGCAGATGCTTTGCCAGCGGCACGAAACAGGGATTGATACAAACGCCCAGGAAGTTATGTTCACGGGCTTCCTGGCACAGTTTGATTATATCTGCCGTAGTCGCTTCCGGTTTCAATAATGTGTGTTCAATATATTTTTCAATCATAACAGTCTGATATCTCCTGAAAATTGCCAAAATGACGCGTCAACAACTGTAAAATACTGCTTTCAAAGACGCGCTCTACTAATATATAAATTATAAAATTATTTTATCGTATCTTTTTCCCTTTGACAAGTGATATAATGGTGAAGAAAGAGCAAATTCGCAAACCTCTTTTATCCCTTCATTTTTTAAGAAAGGTATGTTTACTAATGGAGAAAATCGTATTATTACTGGCAAAAGAATTAAACATTAAACCGGCGCAGGCGGAAGCCGCGCTGCAATTACTGGACGACGGCAACACGGTCCCCTTTATCGCCCGGTATCGTAAAGAAGCCACCGGCTCATTAGATGAAGAACAGATCCGCAATGTGGAAACCCGGGCCCAGTACCTGCGCAATCTGGACGCACGCCGGGAGGAAATTTTAAACTCCATCCGGGAACAGGAAAAGCTGACGCCGGAACTGGAACAGCAGATCATGGCCGCGGAAAAAATGCAGGTACTGGAAGATCTGTACTTGCCCTACCGGCCCAAAAAGAGGACCCGGGCACAGATTGCCCGGGAAAAAGGACTGGAACCGCTGGCCAGTTATATTGTGCTGCAGGCAGATACGCCGAAAAGCTTAGCCGAACTGGCAGCGCCTTTTATCAATGCGGAAAAAGGCGTGGAAACGGAAAGCGACGCCTGGAAGGGCGCCCAGGATATTGTAGCGGAAAACATTTCCGACCGGGCCGATGTACGCGCCCTGATCCGCCGCATTTTATGGCAGAACGCACAGATTTCCTCAGTCCTTGCAACCGATGAGGTCACCGGCAAGGATTTCCTTATGTACAAAGAGTACAGCGAACCTGTGAAACAACTGCCGCCCCACCGCACGTTGGCCCTAAACCGCGGCGAAAAGCTGAAATACCTGAAGCTGGCGCTGAATTATCCGGAAGAAAGCATGCTGGCAGAACTGCACCGCTTCTTGAAGATCAAAGAGGGCACCGTCTTTTCCGCCATGTATGCGGAAGCCTGTGCCGATGCGTATAAACGCCTAATCTTCCCTTCCATTGAGCGCGAAATTCGCAATGAGCTGACTGAAAAAGCGGAAAAGCAGGCCATCAACGTATTTTCCGTCAACCTGCGGCAGCTGCTGTTGCAGCAGCCTATCGCAGGCCATACCGTTATCGGTCTGGATCCCGGGTACCGTACCGGCTGCAAGACCGCGGTCATCGATCCCCAGGGCAAAGTGCTGGCCACCGACACCCTGTACATCATCGGCAGCCAACGCCAGCAGGATGAAGCGGAAGCTCATTTTGTCAAACTGGTGAGAGAGTTTGGCGTTACCCTGGTTACCATCGGCAACGGAACCGCTTCGTTCGAGACGGAAGAGTTCACCGCCAAAATGATTGAAAAGCATAAACTGAATTTGTCGTATTTAATCGTCAGCGAAGCGGGCGCCTCCGTGTACTCTGCCTCCCCGCTGGCCAAAGAAGAACTTCCGGATTTGAACGTTTCTCTCCGGGGCGCCGTTTCCATCGCCCGGCGCATCCAGGATCCTCTGGCCGAGCTGGTCAAAATCGAGCCGAAAGCCATCGGCGTAGGCCAGTACCAGCACGATGTGAACCAGAAGGAACTGGGCAACGCGTTAGGCGACGTAGTAGAAAGCTGCGTAAACCATGTGGGTGTGGAACTGAACACCGCCTCCCCTGCATTATTAAGCTATGTAGCAGGCGTCAGCAGCGCCGTAGCCAAAAATATTATAGCCTACCGTAACGAAAACGGGCGCTTCCGCAACCGCAAAGAACTACTGAAAGTGCCCCGTTTAGGTCCGGCCGCCTTTACCCAGTGCGCCGGCTTCCTGCGCATTGCCAACGGAACCAACCCGCTGGACAATACGCCGGTCCATCCGGAAAGCTACGAACTGACGGAAAAAATTCTGGCAGAATTAGGCTGCAAAAAAGAAAACAGCGGCAGCCCTGCCGTACAATTAGCCGCCGCCAAAGCCGATCCGAAACGAATTGCGGAACACCTGCAGGCCGGCCTGCCTACCGTTACCGATATCCTGCAGGCCCTGGCCAAACCGGGCCGCGATCCCAGGGAAGATTCTCCTGCTCCCCTGAGCCGTAAAAATGTTACAAAGCTCAGCGAACTGCAGATTGGTTCCATCGTGAAAGGAACGATCCGCAATGTAGTGGACTTCGGCTGCTTCGTGGATATCGGCCTGAAAGTCAACGGTCTGATCCACCGCTCCGAACTGTCCAACCGGCGTTTCAAACATCCGCTGGATATTGTTTCCACCGGGGACATCGTAGACGTGATGATTATCAGCATTGATGAAGCCCGTGGGCGGATCGGGCTCTCCTTAAAGCGGGTTCCGGAAGCGAAAAACCGATAGAAAAAGTATAAAAATAGTATAAAAAAAAGCCCTTGCTAGAAGGGCCAAATGAGGGGCTGTTTTATTGTATTTATAATATATCATAAATCATTGAAAACTTCAATACTGTTTTCTTATTTTTTAGGGGAATTTTTGTAATCCTGTTCCAGCTTTTTGGTATTCTCTCTGAATTTTTCTGACATTTTGACACCCTGCATTTCCGCCATCTGCTGGCGCATTTTGGGAATGTCAGGAATCCAGTAACTGATGCCGTCGATATATTTCGGAGTCCCTGGCACCATAGCCATTTTCAGCCCGTCCGTTTCCATCATATCGTGCATCACTTTGCCCAGCTCGACCATTTCTTTTAAGGAAAGGTCTGTCTTGATCATTGACATGATCTGTTTGGAGACACCGGGCATTTTGGCCAGGATATTCTTCGATGCAATCTGTTTGTACAATGCCATAATAAATTTCTGCTGCCTGCGGATCCGCCCGATATCTCCTTCTTCATCACGATAACGGACGTACTGCATGGCAGTTTTTCCATCCATATGCTGGTTGCCGGGGCGCAGGTCTATTTCGAAATTGGCATACGGATCGTAATAATACATACGCTTTTCCACGTTGATATCCACACCGCCTACCGCGTCTACCAGCCCTTTAAATCCCTGGAAATCTACAACTACATAATTATGGAGTTTGATGCCCAGAAAATCCTGTACGGTTTCCTGTGTCAGTTTATGCCCTCCATAGGCAAATGCCGAATTAATTTTATCCCAGCCATGTCCTTTGATTTTCACCCGGGTATCCCGGGGAACAGAGAGCAGGGCTGCTTTTTTATCGTTTTTATCCATCATTACGACAAACAGGGTATCGCTGCGCCCTGCATCGTCTTTACGGACATCGCAGCCCATCACGACAATATTCCTCTTTCCGGATAAAAATTCCAAGTCCGGAATTTTGTCAAGTGAAAAATCGCCCCACATAAAAGCGGCAATCGCTGCCACAATCAGAAAAAAAATCTTACGCAAAGTCTGCTAACCCCTTTCCGAAGCGTTCAAGAAAACTATGTAAAATTGCAGCTGTCATGCCCCAGATAACCTTATCCCCGTACTGGTAAAAGTAAATCGGATACTCCTGATGGAAATCTTTATGGGGGTCCAGATGTGGCACCAGTTCAAACGGAAAATCGTCTTTCCGGGTAACCTGTATGTGGGCCGTACCGATCCGGGGCTCATGCTGTAAAAACCAGGAGAGCGGAACGCTAAACAGTTCCGCAACTTCATCCCGGTTATAATCCCATTGCCTGTAAACCGCATCCGGCGTTTCCGAAATCTTCTCCGGATTCCAGGTTCCGACAAACGGATAGACCATAAATCCGTTATGGGCCGCAAAAAAATCAAGGGTGCCGCAGAGTTGTATATCCTTATACGGAACGCCCAGTTCCTCGGAAGCTTCCCGCACCGCCGCTGCCGCATAATTACGATCGCTGCTCTCCCTGCGTCCACCCGGGAAGCAGATATCGCCGGGCTGCCAGCCCAATTTGCCGGAACGGACTTCAAACAAAAGCTCCGGCCCGTTTTTTCCCGGAAGCAACAACAGGAGAACCGAGGCTGTCCGCATCACCACGCCTGTCTGATCCAGACCGGGACGGCGGGCACTGGTCTCCTGTTGAATCCATGCAGCCATTGCATGTAAACCGTTCATGACTCATCCTCCATTCCGCTCATTGTTCCTTTGCGGAATAATCAGAATCGAAAAACCTGTTTCTTTTTTATTTAACAAACAAATCCCATAAGATAACTGCCGCAGCACCGGGAATTCCAAAGAATCCCGCTATCAGCGCCTTAATAATAGTAATATGGATCTTCACGTTAAAGAGTGCGCCGCCCAGCAGATTTGCCAGCCACAGCATGACGGCACCGATGATACCGTTCCAGACCAGCTTGAACGGCAGTGAAAGCAGTTTAACGATGATATACAGTATCACTACACCAATAGCCAGTGAACCGAGCGAAGCTATAATTTCCATGACTGCCTCCTTTTCTTCCGGGCCCAACCCGTTGATCAACAGGTTCGACTATTCATACTCATAAAACTGTCGTTTCTCAAAAAAAAAGTATTTTCCTTATTCTTTGATGGGAGTACGGTTTTCCAGCGCTTTGGCCAGCGTGACCTCGTCTGCATATTCCAGGTCGCCGCCCATGGGCAGTCCCCGGGCAATTCGGCTGACCATCACGGGCTGATGCCGCAGCAACTGCGCCAGATAGGACGCGGTTGCTTCTCCTTCCACATTGCTGTTGGTAGCAAGGATGACTTCTTTCACGTCCTCTTTTTCAAGCCGGAACAGCAGCTCTTTGATCCGCAGATTTTCCGGTCCTATACCGTCCAGCGGCGACAGGCATCCGTGCAGTACGTGATAAACGCCTGTATAACCGTGGCTTCGTTCCATGGCCATAGCATCCTGAGGCTGTTCCACCACACAGATCATGCTGTGATCGCGTTCTGTATCTGCACAGATCTCACATACATCGCTGTCAGTCAGGTTAAAACATTCTTTGCAGAACCGGATCTCCCGTTTCGCCTGCAGCAGTGTTTCCGCCAGCCGACGTACCTCTTCTTCCGGCATATCAATAATGTGATAGGCCAGTCGCAGCGCTGATTTGTTTCCCACTCCCGGCAGACGCCGGAACTGGTCGTACACACTGTTCAGCGGTTTTATCAGTCCTGCCATTTTACATTCCCGGAATCTTGAGACCGCCGGTCACCTTGTTCATTTCTTCTTCCGAAACAGCGTCTACCTGATGCATGGCTTCATTCACTGCAGCCAGAATTAAATCCTGTAACATCTCCACGTCTTCCGGGTCTACCACCTGGGGATCCAGTACAACGCTGGTCAGTTCTTTCTTGCCTGTTACGGTAACTTTTACCGCACCGCCGCCCGCCGTACTTTCAAAGGTACGGGCCTGCAGATCCGCCTGCACCTTCTGCATTTCGGCCTGCATCTTCTGCACTCGCTGCAACATACCCTGCATATTACCCATACCGCCCATACCGGGGAATTTCATACCTTTCATCTTGTTTTCCTCCTGTCAACTTACTATAAATTGTATTTATGTTTTTTCTATGATACTGCGAAGCGCCATCAAATTTTTTCATTTATTCGCGCTTCTCTAAAATCTGTAACTATACTTTATGCAGCGTTGCATTGAACATTTCCATAGCCTTTTTTGTACTTTCGGATACGTTCGGCTGCGCTTCTCCTTTTGCCGGGGTGTTGCTTTTTCCGGCAGGTGCACCCGTTGTGTTTTTTACAGAACTCTTTCCAGCAGGTTTCCCGCCTGTATCCTCCACACACTGCAGCCGTACAGGAACCCGCGCCACCCGCAGCAAAACATCTTCGACTACTTCCCGGTAATCGGGTTTCTGCAGACGTTCGCATAAATATTTCATCTTAAAGCCAACGATAAGCGTTTGATTCTCATAGGCCATCACATACCCATGGGAAGCACAGGCTGCAATGGATTGCTTTCGTTCCGCTTTCAATATTTCCATGGTCCGGGTCCAATATTCATCTCCCGTTGCCCAATCGCCAGCGTAAGGAGTATAACCTTGGTCAGAAGAGCCGTTACCGGCGCCCGGCACATCCGTATTCCCCGGAACAACCGGAGGTATTGCCGATGGATTATTGCCGGCAGGAGATGCCGCGACTTTCGTTTCTTCGGGAACCGTCGTTTTGGCCTTTTCTTTTTTAGCTGCAGCTGCAGCAGGTTGCGGTTGCGGTGTTTTCACCGGAACAACCGGCGCCTCTTCTTTCGGTTTTTGCTGAACCGGCTTCTCAACCGGCTCCGCCGCTTTTACCCTCGAAGCCTCCGCTGATTTTGTATTTGTAATTTCTGTAGGTTTTACCTTTATAGCTTCCGCTAGTTTTGTATTTATAACTTCTGCCGGTTTTGCTTTTGTAGCATCTGCTGGTTTTTCCTTCCTTGTTTCTGCCGGTGCAGCAATGAAGGCCGGTTCCTTCGGAACCGCCACCGTAAGTCCGCCGGCTTTCAGGGCCGCCAGTTCCCGTTCCAGCTGATTGACCCGGGCCGCCAGTATTTTCAGCGTCCGATTATCCTCACGGCATAAATCATACAGGCACATCTCGGCAGTAACCCTGCCACGGGCTGTAAAACGCAGCTCATTCATAGCCTGATGAATAATCTCCTGGGCTGCCAGGATCCGTTCCCCGGTATACAGCTCTGCCAGCTTCGCCAGTTCTTCCGCCGTATCGGTCACGTAAATGGGCTGATATTCCGGTGTTGCCCTGTACAACAGCAACGCCCGCATATAGCCGGAGAGTTCGATCAGGATCTGGCTGATGTCCTTGCCCTGCATCAGCAGCCGGTCAAAAATCGTCAGGGCAGAAGCAACCTCACGCTGCCCCACCGCACCAACCAGCTCCCGCAAAATTTCCCGGCCAATGATACCGCGGACGGAACGGACCGTTTCCGCCGTAACCGTTTCCGCCATGACGCCGCACTGCTCCAGCAGGCTCAACGCGTCACGCATACCGCCTTCAGAAGCCGCCGCAATTAGCTCCAGCGCTTCCTTTTCCGCTTTAATGTCGCTGCCTTCCGCCACTTTTTGCAGATGCGCTACGATTTCTTCCTGGGTGATCGGATGGAAATCAAACCGCTGGCAGCGGGAATGAATGGTCGGTAAAATCTTCTGGGGCTCCGTCGTCGCCAGAATAAACACCACATGTTCGGGAGGCTCTTCCAGGGTTTTCAGCAGCGCGTTGCAGGCCTCCGTGGTCAGCATATGGGCTTCGTCGATGATATACACTTTATACCGGCAATTGACCGGTGCAAAGTCTGCGTTCTTGTTCAGGTTTTTAATATCGTCCACGCCACGGTTGGAAGCGGCGTCCAGTTCCTGTACGTCCAACGCGCTCCCATCGGTAATCTGCCTGCAATTTAAACATTCGCCGCAGGGATGATTGGTAGGACCGTTCTGACAGTTCAGTGCTTTTGCAAAAATACGCGCCGTAGTAGTCTTGCCCGTACCGCGGGGTCCGGTAAACAGATAAGCATGCGCAATACGGCCGCTGGACAATGCATTCATCAGCGCCTGTTTGACAGGCGCCTGTCCCACCAGCGTATCAAAGCCGGACGGACGCCAGCGCAGATATAGGGTTTGGTAAGCCATGTCGCACATCCTTTCTTCTTACGGAATCCGTTTCCTATTCTATTCTAACATTATAGTAAAAAACTGTGCAAATAACAATGAATTTATCGTGAAATACAAAAAGCAGCCCTTCACGGACTGCTTCCTGCCGGTTTTCCTGTAAGACCGCAGGGCAGGCACCCCCGCGGCGCATGAAGGGATCCGCTTAGTGCTGCTTCCTTCCGGACCTGACACGGTTCACAGGCCTCCATCGCGCAGGACCTGCCACTACAGTCGTACAGAAAAACCTTTTTCCCGATATCTATATTAGAAGAAAAAAGCCGCTGTGCGGCACTTGTTTTCTAATGGCGGAGAGAGAGGGATTCGAACCCTCGGTACGGTTTCCCGTACACACGCTTTCCAGGCGTGCACCTTCAACCGCTCGGTCATCTCTCCGGTTGTAGGAAATAAAGCTTTTAAATTATAAATACGTGGCTGAATGTCAGCCACGTAAAACATTATACGGATATTTCCCTGTTCTGTCAAGCGTTTTTTACAATAACCGTCCAAGAAGTCGGTGCCAAAGGAAAAGATGATCGGTTGTTTTCCTGTGTGCGCAGCCACACTGTTTACTCATCAGTCTCTTCGTCCGGCATTACCCAGAGAGTACGCCCGGAATTCAGCAAAATATTCTGGGCTGTGCTTCCCATCAGCAGTCCCTTGATGGGACCTGCCCCGGTTTTCCCGGTGATGACAATGCTGCAGTTTTCCTCTTCGGCCAGTTTGCAGATTTCCTTGGAAGCGGCGCCGCCGTCTGCAATGACATAGCGGGATTTTATACCGAAATTCTGCATTTCATTGCAAAGCTCCACCAGCATATCCTCGGCCATTTCTTTGTTTTCCAGCAGCTCGTCGTCGCCCCGGACCCCTTCAATCACATGCACGAAGATAACTTCCCCCACATTTTCCCGCAGGTTGCGGATAAAATTCAGGGCGATCAGGGACTTCCGGGAGAAATCCGTTGGCAACAGGATACGCTGCAGATAATCGCTGCACTTGTAATCCCCTTTTACTACAAGAGTGGGGATATCAATGGCACGCACTGCGTTGAAGGTGCTGCTGCCCCGGAACGTACTGGCCCACAGACCCTTGCCGTGGGACGCCATGATCAGCAGGTTGATATCGTACTGGTCAACCGCTTTTTCAATACCATTCAGCACATCCGGATTGCTCTCCCACAAAATTTCTACTTTATCATATCCGGCGTTCTTTATATCCTGCGCCAGACCGTTTAAACGACTGTAGGTTTTTTTGTAATATGGAGAGGATTTGTCATAATCCTCCGGTCTTTTGACAACGTGAAGCAGATGCACTTCCGTTTCCGGACTGAGGCAGATGCTGTAAAACACATCCAGCATACGGGGGGTAAGTTCCGAAAGGTCCAAGGCCAGCATTACTCTGGAAAACATTTGCAGATTCTCCTTTAAAATCACTCACTGCTTCTCTGTTTAAGCAGGGGCAGCACCGTCTTGCAGTTATCTGTCCCTGCAATTATGATGATTGCAACACTAATCAATATACATTCATCACTTTGCCCGGATTCAGGATATCCAGCGGATCCAGGGCTTTTTTTATGGCTTTCATCATCGCCAGCTCCACGGGGTCGGTGTATTTTTCCATCGCGTAAACTTTCTTCGCGCCGATGCCGTGCTCGCCGGAGATACGGCCGCCCAGGCTGTACACGTAGGAATAAGCGGTTTCATGGAAGGCGTGCTGCTGTTGTTCCCAGGCTTCGTCGCTCATATCGCCCTTCATATGCTGGAAGTGCAGGTTTCCGTCGCCGGCGTGAGCCAGACAGAACATGGTAAAATCGTATTTCTTTGCTTCTTCCGTCAGGCGTTTGATGCAATTGGCAATCTGGTCAACAGGCACTACCAGATCATCGGACTGGGCAATCTTGCTTAAGGAACGGGTAGATTCCAGGCAGTTGCGGCGAACGGTCCAGACACGCTCATCTGCTTCCAGCACATCAATGGCGCCGGATTCTTCACAGATTTCCGCCAGTTTTTCCATTTTGGCATCTACCTCGTCTTCATTGAAGGTTTCCATGCTGACGATAAGATAGCACACGCCCTCATCACAATGAGGCAGCTTGATCTCACTGTATTCACAGGAGCTCTTCAGGAAGTTACTGTCCATGAATTCCACACTGGTAGGCTCCAGTCCGGCCTTTACCAGATTCGGTACCAGGGTTACGGCCTTATCCAGATCGTCATATACCGCGGCTACGTCCACTTTGTACGGAGGCAGCGGCAACAGCTTCAGGGTCGCCTTGCAAATAATGCCCAACGTGCCTTCCGAACCCATGATCAGCTGTTCCAGGCAGTACCCGGTGCTGCACTTTTTCAGACGGGAACCCAGGGTCGTAATCTCTCCGGTAGGCGTTACCACTTCTACGGAATACACCTGGTGCCGGGTGGTGCCGTAGCGTACCGCCTTGTTGCCGCCGGCGTTGGTTGCGATGTTGCCGCCGATGAGGCAGCTTTCCGCGCTGCAGGGGTCGCCCGCGTACAGCAGACCTTTTGCTTTGGCGGCCATCTGGATATCGATGGTACGCGCACCGGCTTCGGCTACAGCATACATGGCGTCTTCGTTGATTTCAATAATCTTATTCATTTTTTCCATGTTCAGCACGATACCGCCCAATACGGGAATCGCGCCGTCGGAAACGCTGGTGCCTGCGCTGCGGGGCGTTACCGGAACCACAAATTGGTTGGCCAGTTTCATGACTGCCGCAACTTCTTCCGTGCTGTTGACCCAGACCACAACTTCAGGCAGGTGCATCAGGCGGGGATCCGTCTCTTCGTCCGTTTTAAAACGGTCCAGGGTTTCTGCATCCGTTTTTACATTTGCCCCGCCTACAACCTTTTTCAGTTCTTCCAGCAATTCCGGGGTAACGGGATTATACTTTGCCATACAAACGCTCCTTTACCGGCGTTCTGTTTTTCTGCTTGTATCACAAGCAGGACGCCAAAAAATACAACAATTTCCTTTATAATAAACTTTTAATTTATACGTTAAAAATTTTCCCGGGATTCAGGATATTTTTCGGGTCCACCGCCCGCTTGATCATACGCATATATTCCAGTTCAGACGGTTCGGTGTACTCTTCCATATAATGAAGTTTCTTGGCGCCGATTCCGTGTTCACCGGATAAACGGCCTCCTAAACTGTAAACGTATGGATATGCTTCTTTATGGAATTTTTCCACATTCTCATTCCACTCTTCTTCTGTCAGATCCTTACGGCACATGCAGACGTGCAGATTGCCGTCCCCGGCGTGGCCCAGCACCATGACTTCAAAAGGATAATGATCCCCCATCGCTTTCACATGTTCAATCGTCTCCGCCACTTTATGGACCGGAACCACGAAATCGTCTGTAATGGTCACGTCAGACAGGATCCGCAGGGATTCCTGGCAGCTGCGGCGCAGGGTCCACAGACGGTCGTCTGCTTCCAGCACTTCCAGCGCGCCGGCCTCTTCGCACAGCTCGCTTAATTTTTCCAGTCCGGTGTCAAGCTGGTTTTCATCAAAGGTTTCCACCGTTACATAAACAAAGTTGGCAATGTCCCGGTGCGGAACGTCCGTTTCGCAGAAAGTCGTAGTACTGCGCACAAAACTGTTGTCCATAAACTCAATGCTGGTGGGATTCAATCCCGCTTTAATTACAGTGGGAACCAGACGGGCAGCCTTTTCCACAGTGTCAAACATGGCCAGCACGTCAAACCGGTACGGAGGCAGGGGCTGCAGTTTCAGGGTAACTTCCGTAATGATGCCCAGTGTACCTTCCGAACCCATGATCAACTGTTCCAGTGCATAGCCCGTAGTTTTCTTTTTCAGGCAGGCGCCCACATGCAGAATTTCACCCATGGGGGATACAACGGTCATACCGTACACCTGATCCCGGGTAACACCGTAGCGGATCGCCTTGATACCGCCGGCATTGGTGGCCAGGTTCCCGCCGATCTGGCAGGTCTCCGCACTGCTGGGATCACCGGCATACACAAGGTCATGTTTTTTTGCGGCAGTCTGGCAATCCTTCACCAGGGCGCCGGCTTCCGCAACCATATACAACCCTTCCGTGTTCACTTCCAGAATCCGGTTCATCCGTCCCATCAGCAGAATGATGCCGCCGCAGACCGCAATTGCCCCGTCCGACAGGCTGGTGCCGGCACTGCGCACGGTAATCGGGATATTGGCTTCATTGGCCAGCTTTACAATGGCCGCCACTTCCTCTGTAGAACCGGGAGCCACTACCGCTTCCGGCGTATGGAACTTGGACGGATCTGTCTCTTCATCTGTTTTGTACTGATACAGCGTGTCCGGATCCGCATACACGTGTTCTTTTCCCACAATAGCCTGCAGGCCTGCAAGAAATTTTTCATCAACTTTGTTATACATCGGTTTCCCCCTCAAAATTTTTCTATATCATAAATTATAACACTTTTTTATTTTGTTAGGAACTGCAAAGAACTAAATTGCGTAATATGGCACAGGAAAATTCAGACCAGCAAGATGCCCAATTTATTTTTGCGCAGTGACTACCATACGCAATGCAGCAGTTTCCGCAAAACCGCAGGATACTCTTCCGTCAGGCTGTACCGGTTGACTCGTTCCCCGGCCTGGTGCAGATCCCTGCCCCAGGGGCCGAACAAAAAGAACGGTATCTGCAGCCGTGCCAGCGCATCCATGGCAAAATGATACTCATTTCCCCATAAAGGCGTGTTGACCTGATACACCGGATTCTGTGTTCCCTCCGGAATTCCGCAGTAGCTGCAGTCGGACACACCCGGGAAATACATTTTCATCTTAACTTCCTGTAAGGCAGACAACGATTTTTTATATACTGCAAACCTGGCGTCGTCTTTCATTTCCTCGCTACGCACCGCCGGATAATAGGGCGGTGCAAAGCCAAAGACCACTGCCGGTTGATCAAAATTCAGAAAATCCAACGTGCGTTGCATCAGCCACAGGGTAACTTCCGGAAATGTTTTGTGTTCCGCCTGCAGCAGTTCCCTTTTCTTCCGTTCTGTCTCCTGCCAGAATTGTTCAAACCCGCTGCGCTGTTTTGCCTGTTGCCATAAGGTCACCCATGTCATCACCGTAACCGGATGGCTTACCTCTTCCAATACCCCTTTGATTTTTCCCAAAAAGTAGGCCATCACCTGGGCCGGTGTCTTCTGAAACGTGAGCACATTACAATAACCTGCCGCACGCTTCGGCAGGGAAAAATCATATCCTTCTTTCAAATCCCGGACATACATCCACACCGGAGGAACGGAGACTTCCTCCCCGTACCTTTCCGCAAACGTTTCATCTCCTTCGGTGGCTGCCACAACTCGTGACAGAATGCCAAGCGGGTTGACCCCTTCCCGGTAACTGCCCACCTGCACCAGTTTGCCCTGCACCAGCAAAACCGGCAGCAGTTTGCCGATACTGCCGGAATAAACCACCTGGGTCTTTCCGTCGGCCAGCCGCTGATTAGGTTCCGCACAGATGGCCAGACGATAGTCCAAATTAAATTTTTCTTTCAGACCTTCCAGCAAGGAAAGCGACCCCCGCATGCCAGCGGAAAAAGATTCTTCATCCGGAACAGAGAGAAACAGAAGAGCGCCACATGTGTCTGCTTTACCCGGGCCATACACCTCTTCTTCATCCCCGTCGTCCACAACGGCTTCATCCGGGCCGGGCCGCAACGTTTTCACCGATTTCTCCGCCAGCATGTTCTTACCTTTTTGCGTCTTTTTGTTTTTGTCAGCCTTTTGCAAAACTTTTTCAGCCTGCTCTGCAAGCAACGCCATCTGGACAGCCGTGCCGCCCAGCATATCGCAACAGCCCCTGCCGAACAGCCACTCCCCGGACAACAGGTCCGTATAGGCTTCCGAAGAAAGGTTTTCTTTATTCAAATGCGCTGCAATGTTATCCAGGTCAAAAGCCCAGGGAGCAGCATCACCGTACACATCTGCCGGTACAACGTCATGGTGCCCCATAAAAATTACCGTAGGCGCCTGTACTGCGGTCAGCGCTGCATTTTTATCTTCCGCTGCTGTTACATCATTCTCCGGCGCTTTGCCATCTTGCTCTTCATTATCCGATCCATCACACTTTACCAGCGCCCATACGGTATTCCGGTGCAACGGGTCGCCCGGTATGGGGAACAGCCCGCACCGTTCCGGATACGTTTGAAAGTATGGTTGTTTTCTAAAAAAATCCAGCATCCATGTTTCCGCGGCAATTTCCTTTTCCGTATTGGTCACACTGGCGCAGGCCATCAGATTTCGCAGGATATCGGTAATTTGTTTTTCCATAATAGCAATCTCAGTTTCTCTATCTCTGATAAACTTCTTCACAACGGGACCCGGTTTAAATAAAACAGCAACAAATCACTGTTTCAGTCTCTTAGGCTAACAACCGGCTGTTTTTCCCAGGGCAGATACTGATAGGTCGTACAGAAGATCCAGGCTTTGTACTGTTCGTCCCAGTCTTTCGTTTCCATCGCCTTGTTTACGTCCCTGACACCTGCTGCCGACAAAGGAAAATACCGGTAGGCTTCCGCAAATATCATACAGGCTTTCGCGGTTTCACCCTTCTTGTGTTTTTGTTCCGCCAAAAAGCGCAGGCTGTAAAAAATATACGGATTCACCTTTTCATATAAGGGGTCGGGAATAATAGGCTTTGGCGTATGAGATTCCTGTTTTTCATTTGTAACCATCTCTTCCGCCTCGGCAACAGCCTGTTCCATTCTGCCGCTTTCCGCCAGAATGTTCAGCCGCCGGTACCAGATATCTCCCCGGGCTTCCGTGTGAAACCGGTAGGGAAATTTCCGGCAGATTTTAAACGCTCTGTCCAGATACTGCAACGCCGCGTCTCCGTTTTTTGTCAGCTTCCAGATGATTTCCGAAATATCCCGCAGGCTTAGCACAAAATGCTCCGCTTCACACATGCCCTGATCCGGATGATCGTCCATGTCCGGTTCCACATCGTTGATGAAAGTACTTAACACCGTCAGAGCGCCTTCCACATCCTTAATGAAGTACAGCACCCGACCTACAATGGCGCGGCACAGCCAGTTATTCTTGTCACTGACAAAGCCCGGGGGAACAGGCCATTCCCCGGTTGTGCATTTCGTTACATATGCTTTCCATTCCTGATCGTCAATATCTCTCATATTTATTCTCCTTTGCTATAATGTATTGTTGCTGTCCGCTTTTTGATCATCCCATTTCCGAAAAGTCTGCGAAACTGATGTCCCCGTCTCCGGTCAAAACGATAGCTTTCGCACCGTTAAAGACCTGAGGGATTGCCGGAACAGCAGTTCCGTCCTCACCGACAAATTCCAGCGGTTCCGTGTCTTCAATCTGACCTCCGTTGATCTTACTCACATAGAACGAATCCGGGTCATCATACCCACCGTCCATGATCAGAAATCTGCCCTGTTCTGCCACCGTAAAGCAGCTTGCGCCTTCCACCATCGGGTCATACTCTGTTTCAGTTCTGAAATCCGTGCGGACAAGCTGAAAATCAGTGTAGTAGTAATACCACAGATTTCCGTCCGCATCGATATTCATGGCATAGCAATCCAATATATCTCTTTCGCAACGCCAGATGTTCCTTCCATCCGTTGTCCACCCACACAGGCCGCAGCTGCCGATGGGGTCGTCCCAGCCGTAGTTTCCAAGCACACCCTCATCGAAATAACTTGTGATAATGAGCCCGTCATCCCTGACAATACAGTCTGCGATACCGTCTCCAAATGTGAATGCACGTAACACATTTCCCTCCCTGTCAATAAATACCGCGTTCTTTTCGGGGCCGTTTTTCTTCGAATACATACATCTTGAGCCCAACAGAAGGAAAGAACCGTCAGGAACGGGACGGAGGAAACGGAAGTTCATCACATGTCTCCCGAAATTGATCCTTTCCACCTTTTTCAGTTCACCACTCTCCCAGGACGGGGTAACAACCAATGCCGCATATTCCGCATTTGCGACAGTGTTTACGAACATCCCGTCAATACGGTCCGGAATTTTGGATGAGAAAAGGAAATACGCCTTCCCGTTATAACCGATACTCATGCTGAGGTAATCAAGCCCAGCCATTCCCTGTTCTGTGAACAGTTCTTCCAGATTCCGCAAGCCTTTTAGCGTTTTTTTCATGCTGATACCCTCTTTCCAAAAGGATTTTTTCTATCATCAACAAGGTTATTGTCCCGAAATGTTTAATCTTAATTATAATTATAACAAATTCATGCATGGAAATGAAGCAAAGAATATTCTGTGCCAAACACACACGGACCCAATAAAAAAACTGCTGACAAATACTGCCAGCAGCTTCTTTATGTTTGCTAAATCTTATTGCAATTTTTCCATTAACATCTTGTTGACCATGCTCGGATTTGCTTTTCCATGGGTAGCTTTCATAATCTGCCCCACCAGGAAACCGAGAGCCTTTTTCTTGCCGGCCTTGAAGTCTGCAATGGACTGAGGATTGGCAGCAATTACTTCGTCTACCAGTTTACCCAGTTCGCCCGCGTCACTGACCTGTTCCAGACCCAGCTTCTTCACCAGTGCTTCCGGCGCCTCATTATCTTTCAGCATCTCCGCAAAGACCTGCTTGGCCAGTTTGCTGGACAGCACGCCTTTATCAATCAGATTCACCAGCTCACCCAGATGATCCGGTGTAATCTTGAATTCCGGATCGTCGATTTCAATGCCTTCCGCGTTCAGGTAGCCGGCGACATCTCCGATCAGCCAGTTGGACAGGGCTTTCAGGTTCTTCGTGGCTTTGGTACCTTCATCAAAATAATCCGCCACCTTTTTGCTGGCCACAATGATATCCGCATTGTCCTCCGGAACATCTTCTGCCAGCAGCCGTTCCTTGCGGGCTGAAGGCAGTTCCGGCAGAGTCGCTTTGATTTCGTCGATCCAGGCCTGATCCAGATTAATCGGTACCAGGTCAGGTTCCGGGAAGTAACGGTAATCGTGGGCTTCTTCCTTGGAACGCATGGACAGAGTCACGCCGTTAGCATCGTCCCAGGTGCGGGTCTCCTGCACTACATGGCCGCCGTCTTCCACGATTTCGATCTGGCGTTCCACTTCATACTCGATGGCCCGTTCCAGCGCACGGAAAGAGTTCAGGTTTTTGATTTCGGCACGGGTACCGAATTCCGTGGCGCCTTCCGGCATGACGGAAATGTTGGCATCGCAGCGGAGACTGCCTTCCTGCATTTTGCAGTCGCAGACATCCGTGTATTCCAGAATCGCCTTCAGTTGTTCCATATACGCGCGGGCTTCCGCGGCGCTGCGCATATCCGGTTCAGATACAATCTCAATCAGGGGTACGCCGGCGCGGTTATAGTCAACTGCAGAAGAATCGGAAGTACTGATGGTAAGGCCGCTGTGCACCAGCTTGCCGGCATCTTCTTCCATATGGATGCGGGTGATGCCGATGCGTTTTTTCTCGCCGTTGACCCGGATATCAATATGCCCGCCCAGGCAGATGGGTTCATCCCACTGGGAAATCTGGTAATTCTTCGCCAGGTCGGGATAGAAGTAATTCTTACGGTCCATCTTATTGAACTTCTGAATGTCACAGTTCAGAGCCAGACCGGCACGGATTGCGAATTCAACTACCCGCTTGTTCAGCACCGGCAGGGCGCCGGGCATGCCCAGGCAGACCGGGCACACATGGGTGTTTGGTTCCGCACCGAATTCCGTGGAGCAGGAGCAGAACGCTTTGGTTTTTGTTTTTAATTCGGCATGGACTTCCAGACCGATGACAGTAATATAATTTTTCATTATTTTTTACCTCCCAACGGCGCTACCGCTTTATGAAATTCCGTAGCCTGCTCAAAGGTGTAAGCAGCCCGCAGCAGGGTTTCTTCATCCAGCGCCTTGCCGATCAGCTGCAGGCCTACCGGCATACCGTCCGCAAAGCCGCAGGGTATGGAGATACCGGGCAGACCTGCCATGTTAACAGGAATGGTGGTTACGTCCAGCATGTAAATTGCAAGCGGATCCATCTTACCATCCAGCGGATAAGCGGTAACAGGCGAAGTAGGAGTCAGCAGCACATCCACGTCCTGGAACACTTCGTCAAAGTCTTTGCGAATCAGGGTACGAACCTGCATCGCTTTCTTATAATATGCATCGTAATAACCGGAACTCAATACATAAGTACCCAGCATGATGCGGCGTTTTACCTCGCTGCCAAAGCCTTCCGTACGGCTCAGTTTCGTCATTTCCGGCGCGCTCTTGGCCTCTTTGTTGCGATAGCCGTAACGTACGCCGTCATAGCGTGCCAGGTTGGCAGACGCTTCTGCCGGGGCAATGATGTAATACGTGATGACAGCATATTCCGTATGGGGCAGAGAAACTTCCACGATTTCCGCGCCCAGCTCTTTGTATTTTTCCACCGCCAGCATAATCTGCTCTTTGACTTTGGCATTAATGCCTTCGCCAAAGTATTCTTTCGGCAGGCCGATGCGCAGACCTTTTACATCCTGCCGCAGAGCTTTTGTGAAATCAGGCACATCCACCGGCAGTGAAGTGGAGTCATGGGCATCCACGCCGCAAATGGTGTTCAGTACGATGGCCGCGTCGGTTACGTCACGGGTGATAGGCCCGATCTGATCCAGAGAAGACGCAAACGCAACACAGCCGTAACGGGACACACGGCCGTAGGTCGGTTTAATGCCAATCACGCCGTTGAAAGAAGCCGGCTGGCGAATGGATCCGCCGGTATCGGAACCCAGGGACCAGATGGCTTCGCCGGCCGCAATAGCTGCCGCGCTGCCACCGGAAGAACCGCCGGGAACACAGTCCAGATTCCATGCGTTATGGGTCTTTTTCATATACGAGGTTTCCGTGGTGGAACCCATGGCGAATTCGTCCATGTTGGTCTTGCCCAGAAAAATAGTTTCATCTTTACGCAGGTTAGCGATAACATGAGCATCATACACCGGGATAAAATTATCCAGAATATGAGACGAGCAGGTAGTGCGCAGTCCTTTGGTACTGATGTTGTCTTTGATGGCGCCCGGGATGCCGGCCAACGGTTTGATGGTTTCGCCGGCGGCAATCATAGTGTCCACTTTGGCTGCCTGGGCCAGTGCGTTTTCTTTGTCCAGCGTCACATAGGCGCCGACTTTGTCCTCCACTTCCTCGATGCGGTCATATACCGCTTTGGTCAGCTCTACCGAGCTGAGCTGTTTATTCTGCAGTTGTTCATGCAACTCATGAACGGTGCTTTCGTATAACTTCACAGTCCTTGCCTCCCTTACTCGATCACACGCGGAACTTTAAATCCGTCATTATGTACCGCCGGCGCATTCTTCAGCGCATCTTCGTGGGCCACACCTTCCTGCGGCACATCTTCCCGAAGCACATTGTACAGGGGCAGGATACTGAAAGTCGGTTCGATACCGGTCGTATCAACTTTTTCCAAAATATCCGCATAGTTCAGAATCTGGTTGAACTGTTCTGTAAACTTTGGCATTTCCTCATCTGAAATTTCCAGTCGGGAAAGAGCAGCGATGTATTTCACATCTTTTTCCGTTACTTTCATATTTTCACCATCCTACTATTCATTAAGCGTTACGCCTGAAAAAACATACATGTTATTATATCACAATTTGCATACAAGAGGAAAGATAAGTCTTCTTTTTCACAGATTTATTTCAGATGTTATCTTTTACCCGTTCATAAGCCGGCAGACTCATTCTTTCTTTTGCTCTTCAAAGCTGGCATCCGGATACTTTTCCTGTACCAGCTTGCGCAGTTCTTCTTTCATGACCGGATATTCTTTTCCCGTATCCCTGCTGATTTCTGTTCCGTCCGGGAAATGCAGGCGACCGGTCGCTTTACTCAGTATAAGGCTCAACTGCATCATCCGGTTCAGCTGCAGTGTATCGTTGTCCAGCTGTCCCGTAAAACTCATTTCCGCGCCCATCTGCCAAATGAACACCTTTTTTGGGGAAACCGGTTTTCCTTCTTCCTTCTTCAGCTGGAAATTCTCAGCCGTAGCATGGACACGGTATCTATCGTTATCTGCCGGTTCAATGTTGACTCGCAGCAATGCTTTTCCCATACCGGGCACTCTTACAAGACCGATCCAGTTTCCGACAAACGGATCTTCAACAACGGTCTTAAAGAAGCCACAACCGGTAACTCCCATAACAAAGAGCAAACACACAACCAGCCAATTCACAATTTTCTTCACGAGTTTTCTCCCTCCAAGTCGGCAAACAGATTTCCTTCTTCCACTTTCGGGGTATTTTCCTTTTGCCCGGAAAGATTCGTTTTCTTTATGCCTGCATTCTTTTGTGGTGTTCCGGCAGAAACTGATTCAGAAGTTAATTTCTGAACATCAGCAGTTTCCGCAGCTTCTCCACCAGCCGCTTCAGACTTTTCTCCCAGCATTTGCAGGAACTCCGCCTCATCAATTATCGTAACACCTAACGAGCGGGCTTTTTCCAGCTTGCTTCCCGCTTCGGCGCCGGCAATCACAAAATCTGTTTTCTTGCTCACGCTGCCGCTGACTTTGGCGCCCGCATCCTGGGCCATGGTCTGGGCCGTGGCCCTGTCCAGCGTGGGCATCGTACCGGTAAATACCAGCGTTTTGCCGTAGAAAGGATGGCTTTCATTGACAGCCTGGACCTGCATTTCCATATTCAGGCCGGCCCTTTTCAGGCGGTCAATCAATTCCCGGTTCAGCGGATTGGCAAACCATGTCACCACACTTTCCGCAATGACAGCGCCAATATCTTTGATTGCAGCCAGTTCTTCTGCAGAAGCTTCCATCAATGCGTCCATGGTTTTATACTGCAACGCCAAAAGCCGTCCGCCTTTTGAGCCGATATGACGAATTCCCAGTGCGAAAAGCAGTTTGTCCAGTCCCTGATCTTTGCTCTTTTCAATGGCTTTCAGCAAATTGTCTGCCGATTTTTTCCCCATCCGTTCCAGTGTCAGGAGTTGTTCTTCTTTCAGTTCGTACAGGTCTGCCGGTGTTTTCACCAGTCCTGCATCCAAAAGCTGGTTGATTACCGCGGGGCCGCAGCCTTCAATATCCATGGCATCCCGGGACGCAAAATGAATCAGGCCTTCCCTGCCCAACGCAGGGCAATGGGGATTTGTACAGCGGTAAGCCGCTTCCCCTTCTTTGCGGGTAACCGCCCAACCGCATTCCGGGCACTCCTTCGGCATGACAAACGGCACCGCCGTTTTCGGCCGCAGTTCTTTTACAACGGAAAGCACCTCGGGTATGATTTCCGCCGCTTTGTTGATGATGACCGTATCACCGATCCGGATATCTTTTTCCAGAATAAAATCTTCATTGTGGAGGGTAGCGCGGCTTACAGTACTGCCGGATAATTTCACAGGAGTCAGCACCGCAGCCGGCGTCAGCACTCCCGTACGCCCCACCTGGATCACGATATCTTCTAATTTTGTGCGGGCCTGCTCCGGCGGATATTTATAGGCTATGGCCCAGCGGGGATCTTTTCCCGTAGCACCCAGCAGTTTCTGCTGCCACACCGCGTTGACCTTCGCCACTGCGCCGTCCGTATCATACGCCAGTTCACGGCGGCGTTTGTCATGTTCTTCAATGAACTGTAATATTTCTTCTTTTGTATGTGCCACGCACCAGTGTTCCGGTGTGGTAAAACCGTATTTCTCCAGATTACGCAGACACTCTTCCTGGGTTTCCGGTTCCTCCGGCCCTTTCAGGTAATAGGCAAAAAAGCTGAGGGAACGCCTGGCCGTAACGGCAGGATCCAACTGCCGCAGACTGCCCGCCGCCGCATTCCGCGGATTGGCAAATTCCGTTTCCCCGGCCTCTACCCGTTCTTCGTTCAGGCGCAGAAACGCTTCCCGGGACATATACACTTCGCCCCGGATGTCCAGCAGATCAGGTACTTCTTCCCCGGCAGGGACACGCAGACGCTGGGGAATGCTTTTTATGGTACGAACGTTTGTCGTTACGTTTTCGCCCACTTCCCCGTCACCCCGGGTCGCAGCCCGTACCAGCCAGCCGTTTTCATAGATGAGGCTGCAGGCCAGTCCGTCAATTTTCGGTTCCAGCACATAACTGACTTCGGTCCCGGCAGGCAGGGCATTCCGAACCCGTTGGTCAAAATCCCCCATTTCCTGCGCATTATACACATTGCCCAGACTCAGCATCGGCACCATGTGCTTTACCTGGGTGAAGCCCGGTGCTACGTATCCGCCGGGGCGCCGCGTGGGAGAATCCGGCGGCACTTCATCCGGGTACAGTGCTTCAATGGAACGGAGCCGGTTGGTCAGCGCATCATATTCTGCGTCGCTGATTTCCGGCGCGTCCAGCACATAGTACTGGTATTCATGGTGCCGAATCTGCATGCGCAGCCCATCCGCCTCCCGCAGCAACGATTCTTTTGTTTCTCCGTCTTTCAATTCTGCTGCTTTATACTGTACTGTATCTTTTTCTTCCATTATCTCTACCTGTTATCCATAGAAACATCTTAACAATATATCATAATATTTCTACCATTTTTCTTTATTATAAATTATATTATAACAAAGATAATCAAGACTTGACAACATAATATGCCTGTCTCAAGCACGGTTTATACAATTCCTTTCCTTTCCCACCACGTTATCCGTTATCTCCAAAAGTTCTTCAGCGACCTTCTCATTTTCTACCCGGATAAGATTATCATAAATATCAGCCTTACCCAGAAGATTCATGCCGCCATGCCATACAAGTTTTTTGTCAATTACGGCATAGTGCTCACATGCATCATCAATCTCTCTTACATTGATTCCGTTCCTTTTCATCTCATCAATCAACATATGTAACTCGTTTACATCGCCATATCCAGTCAAATCCGGATTGACAGTGATAACGGTTACTGCCACACCTGACTCCTGACGCTGCTGTAACAGGGAAATCATGCGTTCCACCTTTGACCTGCGCAAATCCGGGCTTGAAATCACTATTTCTTTATCAGCTTCAACCAAATCTCTTTCAAACGTCTCCGTATAATCCAGACCATCATATATGGCATTAACAATCTGTTTTTCTACAGTTGGTTTGGAAATAATCTGATACCCAAGTTTACGATACGTTCTCAGCCTACTTCTGTATTGCCGGTCAAAGAAGCCGATATGCGTATCGACGTAATCGTACACTATCACATCCTTCTTCCCCTCAAACATTCTATTCAGTCTGCCGACATACTGAATCAACCTTCCTTCAAATTTGATTGGAGCAGCAAGCATCAATGTATCAAGTCTAGGGAAATTGAATCCTTCTCCAATCTTTTGTCCGGTTGCGATTAAAATTAGAGATTCATTCTTTGGTATTAGATTCATCTTTTCCTTAATATTTTGGTTTTGTTTTGTTGACTGCCCACCATATATCAGAAATACATGATCAGCCTTAGTTTGAAGCCTATCATACAATAGTTCTGCATGTTTTATAAGTTTTGTCAATATAACCGGAGTTCGACCAGACGCTACGGCCTGCTCAACATCAGACACAATCTGATCATTTCTGACTCCACTATCAGCGATTAATGTATCTGCCTTATGTATATCTAGTTTCTCTCCTGAAATGTTAACTACTCTCGTAAATCTCGGATACACATATCTTTCAAGTCCCCATGCATCAGCCTGTTCCTTTACGGAATATTTATGGCGTATCGGTCCAAGAAGCATAAAAACGATTTCATCCAAATGGTCGCTCCGTTCCGGCGTAGCTGACAATCCATAGATATACTTTGCACGTATCCTGCTCATTAATGCCTGTCCTTGAGAAGAACCGATATGGTGACACTCATCACAGAGAACCATCCCATATGAATCAATATTTTTAAAGAACTGTCCTTTATGATAAGCCGAACCAATCATGGCAAAATCTATAATACCTGTTGTTTTATCAGTTCCAGATATAAGAGTGCCAAAAATACTGTCCCGTACTTTTTCCCGTCCAGTTTTTGTCTTATATACAGGTGGTTTTTCATCAACAGCCAAGAATCTTTCAAATTCTTGAATCCACTGGGAAAGCAGCTCTGTTTTCTCCAACAAAACTAATGTGCTGACTTTACGTTTTGAAATCAGGTAAGCTGCAAGAACTGTCTTGCCAAAAGCCGGCGGAGCACACAAAACTCCATTTTCATACTTCTCCAATTGCAATGAAGCTAAAATCTGCTGTTCCCTCAGTTCTCCCTTAAACTGAACACGAATCGGTCTGCCATGAAATCGCTCATCAATTTTATCAACTGCAATTCCGGCTTCTTTACACCTTCTTACAATTTTCTCATATAATCCTACTGGTACTCTGATATATCCTTGTGCCTCACTCCACATGGATATAGTCCTCAGATTATAATAATTTGAACGTCCGATAGCTTTGTTTTTCCAGAATTCCGGATTATCAATCGTAGCCAACCCTTTTATCTGGTTCTGAATACGCGGCAACAGATTCAGTGAATCAATATATGCACCATCATCTAAAACAATATGCATCTCGCCTCCTACTGCATCAGATTTATTGAATTTATCATCCCTTTTCCATGGGCGAATCTGTCCACTATTCTTAGCATATTGCGTTGAAGAGCCCAGATACATCTGCTTAGAATTCCACTCCAGCAAATATGTTGTCACTTCATCCATGGATAGTTTTTGGACTGATTTTAGTCTTCCCCATTGATCCGGGTAGGCGTTCCATGATTCATCGACAAAAGCACTGTTTCCCATTTTAAGAGCTCTTCCCTGAAGAGGAAGCGCTACCAGATTTCCTAATTTGCTCAGTACATCTTGAGACGGATACATGCGATCATAATATTTGAAAGAAGGCAGATTAATGGAGGTGGCACCTCTATCCAAAAGTGCATATCCAAAACTACGAGCCACAGAAGCTTGTATTGCTTTTTTGAAAAATATCCATAGGTGTGCACCTCTCCCTGACCGAGATCTTTCCACAAGCACATCAATATTTGCTAAACTGCATATTTTTCGAAGTGCATCAACCTCACTTTTCCATAGTTCATCAGTATTGGCATCATCATTCTTATAGGCGTCTTTTTCATGATTATCAAAATCAAACACAAGAAAATGACAAGTATTGTCTGGTAAGAGAGGATATGTTCCTATAACATCCGTACAATCTTCTTTTGCTCCTCTTAAATGATTCAGAATCATCCATGGTTCAAGTTTTTCCCATTCCCTATATGGACAGTCTTCATCGCAAAATTTCTTTTTGTCAGTCTTCTTAGGGCAATTTGAACCATTCCACCATGATTTACACCGTGGAAAATAACCTCCCGCCTTTCCCCGACGCGCATAGACATCAGTACGCCCCCAAAAATAGCTGTAAAACTCTTTAGCCATTTCAAGATTCGGATTAAGCGGAATGATTCGTCCACCCTGATCATCATCGTATTCATCTAAAATATCAGGCGTATCAATTATGTCAGTAATAGAATCATAAGTAATGCCATTTTCATCAAGAAGCTTTTTAAGAAACTTATTCTCATTTTGCAGCTTTCTTACTATTCCTCTTAAAGAGTTAAGATTATGCTCATTCGGTCGCATTCTGACACCTGCCTATAATCAAAAAGATACCGGAACCTTACCGGCTCCGGCAGCATAGATAATCAACCCATATGTTTTTTAGGAACAAATTCAATACGAAGCGTTGCGTCCATCGCCTCCGCCAAACGTTTCAAAAGCGAGAGACTCGGATTTCGGGTTCCCCTCTCCAAACGACTGATATCAGCCTGGCTGATCCCGGACTTTTCGGAAAGCTGAATTTGTGTCAGGCCAGCTTGAATCCTTGCGTCAAGTATTGCCCTTGTAATATCCATCTCAGGTTGAAGTGATTCATACTCCTTTTTAAACTCAGGATCCTTCATCAACTCATTTTTTAATTCCTGCAAATCACTCATATATCCCGGCCTCCTTCCTGAAGAAGTAATCTTCTCTGCGTTTTTTCGCTAAATCAATCTCGCTTTTTGGTGTTTTTTGTTGTTTTTTTACAAACCCATTGGTAGCAATGATTATTTTTTCTTCATCAAAGAAATAAAGAACCCGAACTATATCATTTCCCTCAACTGTTCGAACCTCAAAAATGCCATCTCCAAGAGGTTTACTCAATGGTTCCCTTGCTAAATTACCATATTCTTCTAAAAGATGAAGATTCGCTACAACTTTTGCTTTCATTTTTATGTTGAGGGATTTGATAAATTCACTTAGTGGCTTGCTGCCATTCATTTCTTTATAAAAATTAACTATAAAAATAATCACCAGATCCTTCCATTTTCCTTATGTTATATATAGCATATTTTCCTATTACTGTCAAATTGTAATCCCCGCTTTCCTGTAGGCCAAATATAATAATGCTCAGTTATAATATGCATTCAGAATTATAATCTTGTTATGTTTTTATAATTATTGAAACATATTCAGAAAATAACGCCGCACCAGGAAAGTTCTGGACAAAACATAGGAAACGATTGCGTCATTCCATGAGAGTAAATGTGCCGTCATGGCGAGACTGTCCGAGGGCGAAGCCCGAGTTTCGAAGCCATAGGCACATAAATCCATGGAATAGCAATCGTTGACGTTTTTGATCAGAACTTTTCCGGTGCGGCGTTGTATTTGCAAATATTTAGCAGGCTTGTAATCACAGCTTTTTTAACATAGCATATTTCGTCAGCAGGCTTCGAACGCCCGCGCCGGCGAACGCAACCTTCACTTCCTGCCCATCCGGCGAGTTTTTCACGCTCACAATGGTCCCCTCGCCCCATTTCTTATGGCTGACTCTGTCACCAATCGCAAAATCTGTTGCAGCATCCGCCGGTTTTTCCGGCACAAAATCCGTATGGATTTTACTGAACAGGCCGCTTGTCTTTTTGCTTTCTTCTTTAAAACGTTCACTAAGAGACACACTCACCCGGCTGTCGGGAACCGTTCGCTTGCCATGGCCTCCGCCAATGATGGGGCCGCCTTCATCATAGGAATAGCTATTGCGATTATAACCAGACTGCCCATAACCGCTTCGCCCACCCTGATGGGGACCGCCAAAACCACTGTCCGAATAGCCGCCCTGTCCGTAACCCCGGTTTTTATATCCGTCTGTATTGCGATAACCCGTACTTACCAGCGATGGCCGGTGATACTCACGCACCAGCTTTTCCGGAATTTCTTCCAGAAAACGGGAGGGAATGGAATAATTCGTGCGCCCGTAGATAGTACGGGTCTTCGCGCTGGTCAGGTACAATATCTGCTTGGCGCGGGTGATGCCCACATAACACAGCCGCCGCTCCTCTTCCATCTGTTCATCGTCCATGAGACTGCGAGAATGGGGGAACAGTCCTTCTTCCATCCCGGCCAGAAACACCACCGGAAATTCCAGGCCTTTGGCAGAATGAAGCGTCATCAAGGTAAATTTGTCATTATCTAATTGGGCATCGTCAATGTCGGAAACCAGCGCTACATGTTCCAGGAAACGAGCCAGTGTTTTCTCTTCCCCTGCATCCTTCAGAAAATCCTGGGCCACGCTGATCAGTTCCTGCAGATTCTCTGCCCGGCTCTCAGACTGGGGCGTACGCTCTGCCTGCAGTTCTTCCAGGTACCCCGTCTTGTGCATCACATCATCAATCAGCTGCTCCACCGGAACCGTGTCCACCTCTGCAATCAAGTCAAAGATAAGGCTGCTCATTTCTTCCAGCCTGGCTATAAAACGCGGACTTAAACCCGGCACCGCCGCCGCGTTGGTGATGACTTCAAACAACGATATCCCCCGGGCATTGGCATAATCCTGCAGTTTGTTAATCGTAGTCTGCCCGATGCCCCGTTTGGGCACGTTGATAATCCGCTGCAGACTCAGCGCGTCATAGGGATTGTACAACAATTTCAGGTAGGCCATCACGTCCCGGATTTCTTTCCGGTCGTAAAATTTCACCCCGCCTACCATACTGTAACTGATGCCGCTTTTGATCAGCATCTCTTCAAACACACGGGACTGGGTGTTAGTGCGGTACAGGACCGCCATGTCCCCGTAAGTAAATTTCCCGCTTCGAATCAGCATCTGGGCCTGCTCCACCACGAATCGGGCCTCGTCCCGCTCGTCCATGGCATTGTAGTAGGTAATGGCAGTACCCGCTGCGTTTTTGGTCCACAACTTTTTCGGCTTGCGTCCCGTATTGTTTTCAATCACCGCATTGGCCGCATCCAGTATGACCGTAGTGGAACGGTAATTCTGTTCCAGCTTCAGCAGTTTCGCTTTGGGGTAATCCTTTTCAAAATCCAAAATGTTACGGATATCCGCGCCGCGCCAGCCATAGATGCTCTGATCCGCATCGCCCACTACGCACAGGTTGCCCTCATCCCCCGCCAGATACCGGGTCAGCAGGTACTGGGTCCGGTTGGTATCCTGGTACTCGTCGATCATAATGTAACTGAAACGCTGCTGATATTTTTCCCGCACCTCAGGACATTCCGCCAGAATTTTTACCGTCAGCATCAGAAGATCGTCAAAGTCCATGGCATTGTTGGCCAGCAGCCGTTTTTCATATAATTCGTAAACCTCTGCTGCCTTCTGTTCAAAAAAGTCACCTGCCAGTTTGGCAAAAGCCGATGCATTCTGCATCTGGTTCTTGGCATTGGAAATCGCATTCTGCAACGCTGCCGGCGGAAATCGTTTTTCATCCAGATTCATATCCTTCAGAATGGATTTCAATAAGTTCTTTTGGTCTGCCGCGTCATATATAGCGAAATTACTTTTGTGGGTTCCCAGCACTTCAATCTCCCGGCGCAGAAACCGGGCGCAGAAGGCGTGGAATGTGTACAGCCAGACATCTTTCGCCGCCGGACCTACCATGGCGTCCACCCGGTCACGCATCTCTTTGGCCGCTTTGTTGGTAAAGGTAATCGCCAGAATTTTATAGGGCGACACACCCAGTTCCAGCAGGTGAGCAATGCGGCAGGTAAGCACCTTGGTCTTTCCGCTGCCGGCCCCTGCCAGAATCAGCATCGGTCCGTTTATATGTTCTACCGCAGCCTGCTGCTGCGGATTCAGGTTTGCAAGAGTATCCATCAATCCTCCAAAATCTATGTAAAAACCAAACGTTTGTAAAATGATTTCTTTTTACAGTGAACCGCTTCATTATTTTACCACAAACTTACCGTAAACAGAATACGAAACCGTCGATTAATTACGTTTCTTTTGGGCAAGAAACCAACAAAACGGCGCTGACAACACCAGTCGCCAGCGCCTCAAAACTTTATTTCATTTTTCTCTTAACGGGGAATGGTTCCGTTTCAATCTTCCCGGCATTCTTTATCATTTCTGCAAAGGAATTTCAGAAAAATTATTTTCTCATCTTATTGACGGTCGCTTCCACTTTGTTCATCTTCTTTTCCAGATTGTCCAGCCGTTTCTGCGTCTTTTCAATCTTTTCTTCCATGGCAACCGTCATATCACGCAGTTGCTCTACTTCGTCTTTCGTAGCAGCCTGTACGCCGACACCGGCTTTTTCAGCTTCCAGGATCGGCTGATACCGTTCGGTTTCCTCTTTGATTATATCTGCCAGTACCAGCAGGGAAATCAAGTTCGGAATCGCCATCAGCGCGTTGAAAATATCCGCCAGGTTCCAAACCAGTTCCAGTGCCTGGGTAGCGCCGATATAGGTGATGAGACAGAAGAGAACACGGTACACTACGTTGAATTGCGCGCTGCCGAACAGATACTCAAAGCACTTTTCGCCCTGATACTCCCAGCCTAAAATGGTGGAATAGGCAAACAGGACGATACCAATGGATACGATGTATCTGCCTACCGGGCCTACAAACTTTTCAAAAGCTGCGATGGTCAGAGTCAGACCGGAAAGAGCTACGCCCTTTTCATCCACAGTGCCCAGCATACCGGAAGATGCAATGACCAGACCGGTGATGGAGCAGATGACGATGGTATCAAAGAACGTACCGGTGGAGTTGATGTACCCCTGACGAACCGGGTCGTCTGTATGGGCAGAAGCCGCTACGATAGCCGCAGAGCCTAAACCGGCTTCGTTGGAGAAGCAACCGCGGGCTACGCCGTACCGCATTGCATTCATTACGCTTACGGTAATTGCGCCCAGTACGCCGCCGCCAACCGCCTGCGGATTGAACGCCATGGTGAAAATCAGATACAGGCCGTGGGGGATTTCACCCGCATTGGCCAGAATACCGGCCAGACCGCATACCACATAGAATACGGCCATTACAGGAACCACAATTGCAGCAACCCTGGAAATGGACTGGATACCGCCCAGGATAATAATCATGCACAGAATCACCAACGCTGCACCGGTCGCTGCCACCGGAACCGCAAACGTCTTTTCCAACGCTGTGGAAATGGAGTTAGCCTGCGTCATGTTACCGATGCCGAAAGAAGCCAGTACCGTAAACAGCGCAAACAGGAAACCTAAAATCGCGCCCAGCTGTTTGTTTTTAAAAGCGTTCTTCATGGTGAACATGGGGCCGCCTTTCATTTCGCCCTTTTCGTTCACTTCACGGTATTTGCTGGCCAGCATACATTCCGCGTACTTTGTGGTGATGCCGAATGCTGCAGAGAGCCACATCCACACCAGTGCCCCGGGACCGCCTGCAAACATGGCCGTGGCCACGCCGACGATGTTACCGGTACCGATGGTCGCCGAAAGAGCCGTCATCAACGCGTTAAACGAAGAAACGTCGCCTTCACCGCCGGCTTTTTTCTGCCGGGCGTCTTTACCTATTACGCTCTTGATGGAATAGGGCAGATTCCGCCAGGTGCGGAAATTTAATTTAAAGGTCAGATAAATACCGGTACCTACCAGCAGGACCAGCATGGCAGGCCCCCACACGAAGCTGTCTATCGCTCCAACAATGTCATTAATCGCTTTCCAATCCATAATTGATCAAATCCTTTCCCTTCATTTTTTGCGACAGCGTTTTACGCAGCACACCCTCACGGGCAGATATCCTTTGTTATCCGCCGTCATCCCGTTCATGAAAGCCTTTCATCCCGGACACCCCTCATTTGTAATCTGGACCCTTCATAAAATAACCGGCCTCCGGGAAATTCCCAGGGCCGGCAATGCTATCAAGCTTTTGCTTCAACAAGATGGAGTTACCACCTTAACCGACCCTGTCCTTTTGCCTGAGAGATTAGGATTTTCACCCTTGCACCTTCGGCTCCCAACTGAATGGGTATCTCCAGAGTTGTGTCCGCATGCGGTTTCGTGTTCACCAGAACGCCTGATAGTGTTACTCCTTCGGCATACCGGACGGCGCCGCCCGGTCATTTTTCCGCATACATCATGCACCCGTTATTTTATTCTAATATTTCTTAATATGAGACAATTTTAAACAATTGTCTCAAAAAAATCAATAGGTTTTCTTCATGTATACAAGTATACATTACCAGGATAACACTTCCGCGCCGGTCTCCGTCACCAGCACCGTGTATTCCCACTGGGCGGAAAGGCCGCCGTCTTCCGTGTACACCGTCCAGTCATCCGCTTCATCAATGAAAACATTTTTTCTTCCGGTATTGATCATGGGCTCGATGGTAAAAATCATACCGGGGACCAGCAACATCCCGGTTCCTTTTTTGCCCACATGGGCCACAAACGGATCCTCATGGAATTCCACGCCAACCCCGTGACCGCCGAATTCTTCCACCACGCTGTACCCGTGCTTATGGGCCAGTTGGGAAACGGCCGCGCCGATATCCCCCAGGTGTCCCCAGGGTTTTACCGCTGCCAGACCCCGCTTCAGGCATTCTTTGGTTATGGCCACCAGATCTTTGGCCCTTTTATCCACACGACCGATTTCAAACATACGGGAAGCATCTCCGTAATAATTATTCAAAACCGTTGATGCATCAATATTCACGATATCCCCGGAACGCAGCACCACCTTTTCCGAAGGAATACCGTGACACACCACGTCGTTAATGGAAGTGCAGACGCTTTTGGGAAAGCCGCAAAAATTTAACGGCGCCGGAATGCCCCCGTGAGCCACCGTAAAATCATACACGATCCGGTCAATTTCCTCCGTCGTCATGCCTTTTCTGATATGTTTTGACACTTCATCCAGCACAGCGGTATTCAATTTGCAAGCTTCCCGGATCCCGGCGATCTGTTCCGGCGTTTTGATCATCTGACGTGTGGGTACTTCTTCCCCTGCCAGCTGATGCAACCGGATCTCGTCTTCTATTTCTTTATGGCAATCTTCATACGGTTTGCCGCTGCCGCACCAGCATACTGTTTCACTCATTGCTACCTCCAAAATTTTAACGTTTGTTTTCTTCAGTCATTTTTATAAAACCAGCAAAACCCAAAATTTAACAGAACTCATTATTATAAATAATAAATAATTATATCATTCTTTTCAAAAATATGATACAATACATTGGCGTTGTACAAAAAATAAATTAAAAAGAAAAAAAGCGACAACACGAAAAAACAGTTGGAAACCGAAAATGACCTTTTGCAAATCAAAACATTGAGGGAATTATGCAACAAGGCGAATATTTCCATGCAGGAAATTTTTGCTGCGACGTTCAAAGTCCTCATGGAAAAAGTTTCAAATCAAGCCGATGAGGAGAAGCATGAAAATCAGTCGGATGTGCAAACAGCAGAAAAACTGTCGAGGATTTGTATAAAAGTTATCAGAGAGTGGATATTTCTTGCAGATTCTAGTATGATATATTGTTAAGAGGATACGAAAGAATCGCAAGGAGGAATAGGAATATGAATATGCGCAAAGCAAAGCTTGCACTGGCTGTCGCGGCATATCTTGCGGTGGCTTGCTATATCCCGGATGCGGAAGCTATGACGACAAGCCGAGTTGATTATGACGGCAAGCCTTTGTTTGAAATCTATTATTACGGCGCAGAAGACGCGGGCAACGTTGCGGCAAAGAGCTATTTCAACGCATTTTCGACCGAAAAAGGAATCGAGTCCCTTGTCTATACGCTGAAAGACGACATCAAGACCGGGCTGGACAACGCTTTTAGGCAGTGGGCGGAAATTTTGGGGCCGGGCGCGAAGAATAAGAACCCCGTTCAATATTTTGTGGGCACAAACAACAGGGAGAATGCCAGCGCGTCTTCGCTCTCTACAACGTATGGGGAGCGATCGGAAAATCCGAATCACTTGCACGATGCCTTGCAAAACGGCGCGGATATCGAATGGATAGAAAGCTTGGAGTCGCTCATGGACGAATCCGCACTCCCGCCTGCCGCGTGCGGATTTGGCGGAATCATTATCGGGCAAAATCTCGGCCTCAATGAAAACGACGGCAGATATGGCTTTGTCGCGACTCCGATCCCGAAGCCTGTGCCCACTGAAATGCGCGGCAGCCCCATTATCCCTGTCATGTTTCACGAAATAGGCCACAGTCTAGGCATATTATGCGGCCGGACGCAAAAAATTCTTTTTCCCGATTATGCTCCATACCAATTCGGCGACGCCGCGGAAAACGCCGACAGCTTTACGTCCCATCTCTATGACCAAAACGGCAGGCGCGCCGATCACGCGGGGCTCTGGATCATGACCTCCCAGGCGTACGAGGCAATCATGAACAGCGACATCCCCGATGCGGTTGCGGCTGTCAAGGGGAACGCTTTTATCGTTGACGACGTAACCGGCTTGTCGGGGCGAAACGGGAGGGCGTATCTGACTTTTCGCGGCGACCATGTGACGGAAGTCCTGAACGGCAGAACCTTTGCCGACCCGAACGGCAACCAAGTTTCCGGACTTCCCATAAATCTGTGGGAACACAATATCCCCGATTTTTCCCATATCGACCTTGAGCGCAGTCTCATGAGCCATCAGAATTACCGCAGCTACAATACCTTTATGGAAGCGGAGCTCGCTCTCCTGCAAGATATCGGATACAACATCGACCGCAAGAATTTCTACGGACGCTCCATCTATAACAACGGCCAGACACTCACCAATACCCAAGGGTTTTCGGCGAGAAACGCGGAGGGGACGGCGTATGTTGACGGCTACAACACTTCCACTTACGGTGTGGGGCTCCACATTTACGGCTCAAACAACAACATCACCCAGGCGGGAAATATTTATACCAAAGGCGGCGCCGCGGCGGGGATTCGCGTGGACGGCGTGAACAATACCGTAACCGTCGCCAAGGGAACGGAAATCCACAGCGACGGCACCTTTGGGGCCGGTGTTCTTGCGGCTTACGGCAAAAACCACACGATCCATATTGACGGGATCGTAACGGCAAAGGGCGATGGCGGCGTTGGCGTTTGGGCCGATTTTGGCGCAAACTCACTGGGCGCGACAATGGAATATCGCGGCTCTTATATACGTTACTGCCGCCTCTTGACCAATGGAAACATTGACAAAACGTTCAACTTGGGGCTCAGGCTTCCGGTTGACGATTTCAGCTTCTCCGACCTTGCGAACGGAGACCTTAACGACAAAATGGCGACCATCAACGTAACGGGCACGATTGAGGCGGCGGACAGCGCGATCTATATCGGCGAAGGCTCTTTCGTGGACAATATCAATTTGAACGAGGGCGCAAAACTGAAGGGCAATATCACCAACCGTTGGAAGAAGTTTTCCACGGATATGGGAATCCCCGACTCCGACACCGACACAGTTGAAGAGGACAAGTTGCCACCCGGCGTAACGATCTACAGGGGCGGACTTATGCTGCAATACAAGGGGCAGTTTATCCCCTACAAAAAATATGTCCCCGACCTCGTCACCAACTTGAACTTCAACGCCGATATGAGCTATGATGGCAATATCCATGGCGACAGCAATACGAAAATGAACGTCAACAACGGCACCCTGCTCTATACGGGCAACGCCAATGTGGTGAACGTGACGGTGGCGAAAAACGCGGCTCTCTATGGCGGCAATTACACCGTGAACGACATGACGGACGCGATGGCTGGCGGCTTCAGCGACGATACCACGGGACAGTTCCGAAACCACGGGACCATCGGCGCGGCAGATAAGGATTCCTCGCTGACGATCAAGGGCAGCGAGGGCAATAACGCCATGCTCATCTCCGACGGCAGGCTTGTGGCTGTCGGCGGCGGCTCCAAGGGCAATATCGAGGTCGCAGGCTCGGCGAATCTCGAAGGGAGCACGGTGCGGGCGTTTCGTTACCTGCCGGATGAAACCGGCACGGTTGTCACCGCCACCGGGGGCATTACGGGAAATGCGGGCGCGGAAGTCCTCGGCATGATGAATACCGAAATTAAATTGGCGGACGGAAACAACCTGACACTTGCCACTGCGGAAGCGAACAATTTAGGCAATGCAACGGACGAACAGAATGAAATGTTCCGCGCCATGAGCGCCATGAGAAAAAAGCTGCAATCCGAGGGCGACACGGCAAGGCTGGACGAGATGCGCGCGCTGTACAGCCTGGATCCGGCCGCCGCAAAGAGCACGCTTTCGGATATAGGAAGCAGCGACGCGGCGGATATGGCCGCCATGGTCCAGCAAAGCAGCGTGTCAAGCCAGATCATAGACGACCGGCTCTCCACGGCTTTCGCCCAAAAGACGGTAAATCTCTCCCTGCCCGCCAGCCACCTTATGGATGCGAAGGAGGAAAACGACAAGGCTTTGACCATCCCCGTGAAATTGCCCGTGGAAGCCGAAAACGATCTGTGGGTAAAATTCACCAAGAACTGGGGCGATACGAAAGGCGGCGCGAATTATCACGCCAACGCCATCTCCGGCGGCTACGACAGGGCGATACACAAGAATTGGCGGCTGGGCGGCTATATCAGCTACAATGAAATGAGCCTGGGAAATAAAAACAGCGGCGGCAGCGCTTACGACACCCGAGCGGGCGTTTACGCCCTGTATCATAAAAACGCTTCCGACGCTTATATCTACGCGAATGCCGGCTGGATCCGGAACAAGCATTATCGCGGCTTGCCCGCATTGGGGCTTTCGGGCGAAGGAAAGAACGGCGGGCATATCTACGAGCTGGGCGGCGAATACAAGCAGGACCTCAACAGCGGCAAAAAGGTATGGAGTGTCAGCCCGTACATAAACTTCCAGCTTTCCCATCTCCGCCAAGGCGGGTACGGCGAGACCGGGCTTGGAAACTACAATCATCAAGTGAACAGCCTAAACAACACCTATTTTGCGGGCGGGCTTGGCGTTGAATTTAAGCAAAGAGTCGGCCTCGGGAGCTACGGTGCGCGCATCGGCGTCAAGCACGCGTTTTCCGGCGCGGATCCGAACCTCGCCTATGGGTTTGAAGGCGACGCGTCCAATCGTTATACCATTCGAGGCCAACAGGATAGCACCCATTTGGTGCTGCGCCTCTTCGGGGAAACCGAATTTACCCCGGGATGGCAGATTGCGGGGGACACGCTCTGGCAAAAGGGCGCCCACGACAGGAATTTAAGCGCCAGCATTATGCTCCGCCGGGTTTGGTAACTTCTGTATGCCTCCCCGCGATGGGGGATGGAGTGCCGGGACCCGCAGTGCGCCGATCCGGCAGGAACCGTACGCAATAGAACACGGCGTGGCGAAAGCGGCACCGTGTTCTATCATTTTTCGCAGAAGGAATGACAAAATATGAAAAGATGGATGAGCGGCTGCATTGCCGCCGCGTTTTTTACGGCCGCGCTGTCCGCGCAGGCGGCTTTGCCGGAACCGTCGGCCTCGGAGGAAGCCGCTGCCGCAAAGGCCGATGTATCAACCATCGACCGCGCGACCATCGACACGTCGCTGTATCTGGACTACGCGGCGGGGATCCGTGCCGGTGTCTATCGCTGGGTCTTGAGCGAGGACGGATCCTATTACGTCCTTGCCGCTATCGACGAGAGCGGTGCGCCCATTGCCGGACAGGAGACGCGGATCAACGTCGGGGCAAACAACGAAGAGCGGGGGCCTTTCCCCGAGGGCGGACGCCCGGGCGGGCCGCCGCCTGACGTCCGCAACTTGCCAATGACCGGCAGGAGTTCGGGCATTGGGAAATCGACACGGTCGTGGGCAAGCGAGAAGCCGGGGAAGTGCTTCTTACCTTGGATGAGAGGATGACGCGCCGCCGCCATATCCTGAAAATCTCAGGAAAGACGAAAGAAGGCGTGGCGGAAGGGCTTGAAGCCTTGCGTCGCCAATACGGTGCCTTGTTCCCGAAGGTATTCAAGAGCATCACCAGCGACAACGGGAGCGAGTTCAGCGGCTTGAACGATGCGTTTCGAGAGGGGGATGTCTATTTCACCCATCCGTATTCCTCCGGGGAGCGGGGGACAAACGAGAAACAGAACTCTTTGGTGCGCCGTTTCATCCCGAAGGGAAAGGACATGGCCGACGTTCCGGATTATGTGGTGCAGAAAGCCCAGGATTGGATCAACGGCCTTCCAAGGCGCCTTCTCGGCTACCGCACACCGGCAGAGTTATTCCATGAGCAGATTTCCTTGCTTTCTCCTGCTGCATAAACTTTTTATCCGACTGTCCGATTTGCTATTGCCATTTACCAATAAATTAAAAATGCGGGCCGGAGGCCCATGCATTTGCCAATTTTACAGATGGATACATTATTTTGCATCCCTTATAATTATGAATACCGGAGGTTTTTCTTTTTATGGACATCAGCCAGATTCCCTTTTATTTCAGCGAATACATCATGCACTTTGACAAATATATTCCCGTGGTGATGGCATCGTACGGTTCCCTGATTTATTTTATCCTGTTCATGATCATCTTCTGCGAGACCGGATTGGTCGTCACGCCTTTCCTGCCGGGAGACTCCCTGCTGTTCGCCTGCGGCGCCCTGTCCGCTACTGCCAACAGCCTGCATTTCGGAACCCTGTTTGCCATCTGCCTGACAGCCGCAATTTTAGGTGATACCAGTAACTACTGGATTGGGGAAAAGTTCGGCCAGAAACTACTGGAAAGCCACAACCGCCTGATTAAACCGGATCATGTGGAAAAGGCGCAGAAATTTTATGAGAAGCACGGCCCAAAAGCTATTTTCCTCTGCCGCTTCGTGCCGATCGTCCGTACCTTCGCCCCCTTTGTGGCCGGTATCGGCACGATGCATTACAGCACGTTCCTTCATTACAATGTAATTGGCGGCCTGACCTGGGTAGGCCTGTTTACCGGAGCCGGTTACTTCTTCGGCAATATTCCTTTTGTGAAAGAAAACTTTTCCCATGTAGCGTTAGGCATCATCATTGTTTCCGTGCTGCCCATCGTGTACGAATTTATCAAAGCGAAAACGGGAAAAGAATAAACAACATATAAAAGCCTGACCGACAGTTCTTTTACATCGCGGCCTAAACGCGTTGTGCAGGTACGATCGGCCAGGCTTATTTTTTTGTGTTTACTTTTTCAAAAACGCAATCAGTTGTTCTGCTTTTTCTTTCCAGTCATCCGCATACGACGCTCCGCCCTGTGCGGATTCTTTTTTGCCACCGCCTCTTCCTCCGAAAAGCTCATTGGCTTTGGCAATCATGGTCTTACAGTCACCGTCCGCGCCTACGCCCAGGCCAAACATATAATTGACCCGCTCCCCGCTGTGATAAATCACAACGGCAATCACATTGGGAACATCCGTCAGCTTCCCGAACAAGGTCTTGGCGTCTTTCGGCTCATACCCGTCCTTGACTGCCGCCGCAATTTTACAGCCGATGGAATTGGCCGGTGCTCCTTCCAGAATTTTTACGACTTCCGTTTCCTGAATCTGCTTTACGGCGGCCCGCAGCTTTTCTTTCAGTTCCGCAATCTCGCCTTCCAGCCGTTCAATTCCTTCACAGACTTTTTCTTCCTTCGTGCTCAGCATGTTCCCGGCTTCCTGGATGTACCGCATCTTTTTCCGGGCATCCTCCAGCGCCCAGCGGCCGCAGAGGAATTCTACCCTCGTTCCGTCCTTGTGCTTTTCTATTTTCGTCACCTTGACCAGACCCACCACGCCGGTTGACGTTGGGTGCGTCCCGCAGCAGGTGCAGATATCCCCGTCCTGCACTGAAACGACCCGCAAAATACCGGTCAGCTTATCATTTTTCTTCCGCATGGGAAGTTTGTTCACTTCTGTATGGGGCAGATAGGAAACACTCACCGGACGGTCTTCCCAGATGTGTCGGTTGGCAAGATCTTCTGCCTGAAAGGCTTCCTCCAGCGTGACTTCTTTGTCCAGATCAATGGTCACAAAGCGCTCGTTCATGTGGAAGCCAACGTTATTGGCGCCAAACAGTTTGAAGAACGCATAGGAAAGGATGTGTTCCCCGCAATGCTGCTGCATGTGGTCCAGCCGGTCGGTCCAGTTCACCTGCACCGTGACTTTGCTGCCCACGGGAAATTCCGCCGCGCACTCGTGGATAATCTTTCCTGTCGTTTCCCGCACATGTTTTACCGCTGCGCCGTTAATCGTTCCCGTATCACTGAGCTGCCCGCCCCCTTCCGGGAACAGCACCGTCCGATCCAGCACAACGGCAAATCCCTGGGGCGCCTGCTCGCATTCCAGCACCGTCGCTTCGCAGGTTTTTAAGTTTGAATCTCTCTCAAATAATTTTTCCGTCATGATGCCCACGTCTTTCTGAATTAACTTTTTTGTGAAAAAAAGCAGCCGATACGCTGTACCGACTGCCCTGTCGTGAGTTTATTATAGCATAGAAAAAGGATTTAGGCAAAAGCCCTGATTGTACTAAACATTGCGGCGGAAAAGGCTGCGCAAAAACGTTCCCGTTTGCTATTTTATGGACTTATTCGCCTGCGGCTTCGAAACTCGGGGCTTTGCCCCTCAGACAGTCTCGCCGCGGACGGCTCATTTCATCTCATAAAATTACGCAAACGCTCACTATGTTTTGCTGCAGTTCTTTTCCGCCGTAACATTGTTTAAGTTACTTTATTTCTGTTTATTCGGGCATGCTCTGTTTTGTTTTAAAAAGAAAAAACTGCCGGATTTCACCGACGGCTGTGGTTAACAGTTACAGTAACCTCATTCATTTGACACACTTATAATACCGCGGATCCAGACTGATGTGCCCTTCCCACTTGTTTCGTTTCGGCACCCCGTTTTTCTTTAACACGATCCGCACCATCTCCCTTGTACATCCAATCGTGGCAGCAATCTCACTGTTATGCAGGCCCCACGATACCCAGTTCTTCCATAACTTCCACCAAACGAGCTGCTCTTTTGAATCCGATACGGAAACGTCGTTGCAACACGGATACAGAAGCCTGTCCCAGATCCAATACCAGCCGGATGGCATCATCCAACAACGCGTCGTGCCCGTTTTCATCCGGCACTTCCTCGCTGCTCTCGTCAACAGTCATTGTTTCTTTTCGCCTTTCACTAAGCAAGTCCACATTTGTTACTTCCTCATTGTATTCAACGGGAATGCCCTGTTTGTTTGTAATGATCGTATTAATATTTTCAAATTGGATTGATTAATCACGCGTTAGGCGTTTTGCTTCAGGCGTTATTCAGTTTTCAAAGAGCAATATATTTTTCATTTTGAATTATAACAGATATGCGATGACGCATTATCCGAAATTTTGGATAATCCACATACAAAATCACCAGGCGTTTTTACACGCCTGGTGCCTCACTATTCGGCGCGCTGCTAACAGCACGCCTTTTTTATTTTTTCGCAACGTCGCCGCGCATGGCGGCGATGTTACAGCTCAGTCCCCCGATTACTTCTGTCAGGCCTGCTACGCCCGCATGTTTATATGTGTAGTTTACCACTGTTAGTAAACTATAACAAGAAGAAAAATCTCAAAAAATTTACAAAAAAACCAGGGTTCACTTATCAAACAAATCATCAAGAGTTATCACATTGGTAAAAACTCCGCTGTATTCATTGCGTGACAGGCCAAAGGTGGTAATTAGCGTGCTGTGAATGGAAACTTTGGGAGATACCTGTTCCGCCAGAATCTCTTGCCTTCGCAGCAGTAGTTTATAATATTCTTTGTTCACCATAAAATCCCCGCCGTAATACTTCATTTCGCACATATTGATTACATTGTCGTTCCGGCTTATCAAAAGATCAATCTGTGTCCCCTCCCCGTCGTCGCTTCGTTTGGACCAGGCCGAACTGGAAGAGATAACTCCGGATATCCCCAGCGCTTTCTTAATTTGCGAAACATGATTGAAGCATACGTTTTCAAAGGCATATCCGCGCCAGATTACCACAGGTTGGGAGGTTACATTCTGTTGCCAGAAATTCTCATTTTGATTTTTTCTGCCGCCCACAAAATGGAGATAGAACAGGCAGAAAGGATCTGTCAGCTTATAATGCTCTTCCCGTTTTCCTAACCCAAACGGCACGTATTTTGTGATGAAATCGCTGGCCAGCAATGCATTCAGGTTACGGGATAAACGGCCCCCGTCCGATACGCCCAGCTTTTCTGCAATCTCTTTCCGAGTGTAACCGGCATTCCTGGTATAGAGCAACCGTACAATCGCTTTAACTGCCGCAGGATTAACAAAAATCGAGTCAAACAATCTGTCAAATTCATTTTGCAGCTTTGCGTTCCGGACAAAGAAAAGATTATCAATATTCTGCGCCAGGCTCATCCCGCCGCTTATATACCCCAGGTAATACGGAATACCTCCCAGAATCATGTAGCTCTGGGCAATATCATATCTGGACAGCCTCACGCTGCTTTGCCGGTAAAATACTTCACATTCATGCAACGTGAAAGGCAACAACTTGATTTCATAGGTAACCCTGTTATAAAGACCGCCGTGGTTGTTCACCAGCCTGTCTAATACCCAGGAGTTGGCACTGCCGCAAATAATCACCATCAGGTTTTTGCGATGGCAGCCCCAGGTGTTCCAAAAGCCTTCAAAGGCCTGAATGAAACCGGACTTTGGCGTATCAAGCCAAGGCAGTTCGTCCAGAAAAACAACCTGACGGGATCCGTCGTCAATCTTCTGCAGGAACTTTTCCAGTAAAAGGAACGCATCCAGCCAGCTTTTCGGTTTCGCACAGGGCTCCATCCCATGCAGCTCAAGGGAATTATAAAAATGATCCAACTGCGCACGCAGCAGCCCTCTGGCTTCTTCCTCAGAGGGCGAGAGCCCCGCATGCCTGAAGGTAATACGCCCTGAAAATGTTTCGTCTACCAGATAGGTCTTGCCAACGCGCCGCCTTCCGTATATGGCGACAAGTTCAGCCTGCTTTCTGTTGTACAGCCGGTTCAGCTCTTTCACTTCGCGTTCTCTGCCAATCATGATTATGTATTCTCCTCCGGACAAAGCGGCGGCGAAGCACATTATTTATCTGTTCACCGCCGCTTTATTCATTTTCATTTTCATTATAAACCAAAACAAAGCGGCGGTCAACTTAACTTTTTGTTAGTTCACCGCCGCTTTGTTGCAAATTATGCTACCCCTTACCCCGCCCTCAATCTGTCTGCCAGTCTGGAATATTTAGACGGAATGGGGATATGCATCTCCAGGGCCGTGTGAATTGTCCAGTAGAACTTATATTTTTTTGCCTTGCGGAACCACTCCAGTTCTTCAAAGGTCTTGCATTTTTTGTATTCGTTATACGGCAGGGCGGATATTTCATGCAACTGCACCCTTTCGAGAACTAAGGGTTCTTCCTGCTCTGCCCTGAACCTTAAGCCGCAATTCTGGCAAACCAGCGTTGTCGCAGGCATTACGGCGTGACAGTTCGGACAGGACTTTACACCGGTTTTTTGTTTTTGTGTCTGTTTCGCATTATTCTGTTCCAGTGTCCATTCCCGTTCTCCGTCCGGCAGGCCGTGTCGCAGATAATTGCCAATATGGTCGATGATGATCGCCGTTTTCCCCTCTTTGTAACGCATACTGCGCATGGACTGCTGAATATGCAGCGTCAGGGACTGGGTAGGTCGCAGCAGGACTACAGCTTCACAGTCCGGCACGTCAAAGCCTTCTCCAAACAGATCCACGTTACACAGCACTTGTATTTTTCCCTTGCGAAAATCTGCCACAACCTCTTCCCGTCTCGCCTTGTGGGTGGTTCCGTCCAGATGCGCCGCCGCGATACCTGCATCCAGGAATGCCTGGGCCGTTTTCTTGCTTGTGTTGATGCTGCTGCAATACACAATGGTCTGTTTGCCTTCCGCAAACTTCTTCCAGTTTGCCACCGTGTCGCCGTAGATCACAGTACGGGCCATCAGCTTTTCGACTTCACCAGGATCAAACTCTCCGCGTTTGGTTTTCAGGTTCTTTGTGTCCGCCAGATCCACACTGTAGTATTTGTAAGGCGCCAGGTAGTTGTTTTCAATCAGCCAACTGGTGCTGACAGATTCTACCATCGTTTCAAACACGGCGCCCAGCCCGCCTTCATCCTTACGCACCGGCGTGGCGGTGAAGCCCAAAACAATGGCGTTGGGAAAACGGTCAATAATTTTGCGATAGATTTTGCTGGGAATATGGTGGCACTCATCTACCAAAATCAATTTCGGTTCCTTTAACTCCGGAACATGTCGGCACAGGGATTGCACCATGCCAACGGTACAGTACTTAAAATCCACGCCGCACTTGCGGAAGGTTCTTTCAATCTGCTGGCACAGTTCCTTCCGGTGCACGATGAACAACACTCTGTTCTTTTTCTTTGCAGCTTCCGCCGCAATCTTCCCCTGGATGACAGACTTGCCGCCACCGCAGCCCAGCACAGCACAAATCTTCTTTTTATGCGCCATGATCTCGGCGCGGATATTATTGATTAAATCTTTCTGATAGTCACGTAATTCCACTTTTCCTCCTCATCAATCATTATTTCCTTAAAAGCCACGGGCTTTGCAACGTCATATTTCTCCTTCGTTTTTGTTGTGTAGAAATTATGGAGAAATTGAAAATTCAGTAATCATGCTCTTTTGCACTTGTATTTCTCCATTTCTCCATTTTTTTGCAAAGGCAGTGGTAACGTAGAAATATTAAAAGCATTTGTCCGCTTTTGTTTTTTTATATAGTTAGTCTTTATGTAGAAATGGAGAAATGATTGCTACAAACCACATGGTTGTCGCATTTTTGATTTCTACATTCTTTCTCCATTTTCTACGCTGCGTCATATTTCAGACAGACATAGTAACTGTTTTCACCGCCAATGATTGTCCGGCTTGCATATCTTCCAGTTGTGCTTTTCAGCAGATACCCCTGTTTCGCCCACTGCTTTTTCACAGCGTCAAAATTGAAACCGATGTTCTGCAGCTCACGCACCAGCACGGTCTTGTTAATCTCCACAGACGCGGAGCTCATCCGTCCCCACCGCACCGTATTCACGTCCGGCTTAAAGTTCACTTCGTGTTCCATAATGACGCCCATGATCTCCCGGTAAGCCCGCTCCGCCACGTCGATATCGGTCTGTACCTTCAGGAACGGTTTTACGTCTTCCACCGTCAGCGCTGCTTCGCTGGGATAGAACGTCAGCCCGGCCAGCGTGTCCGCTGTCATGATCAGGGCCATGGCCATCGCCTGCTTTTCGGAGGTTGCGGTTGCGTCCAGGATGTTCTTCATCTTTCTGTCAAACAGTTCCCGGACCGGGTACCCCGGCAGCAGCCGGATGTATTCCGGTCCTGCCAGCCCGTAATTCTGGTTGATGAAGTTCACCACGCCGTTGCCGTTCTCCACCATGCTGTCCGTACATTCGATCTCAATGACCCGGTTCTTTACGCCGCCGCCGGACATGTTCTGGGTGCAGGGTTCCTCGCCGGTAAAGACAAAGGCGTTCTCCCAGGTCATCTGCTGCTGTAGCGCTGTGTCGGTCATGCGCCCCCGGTTGATGCCTTCCGTTACCTGCATGATCAGTTTGTCATAGTTTTCAAGCCGGCTTTTGATGGTCTGCAGTTCGTCGCCGAAAAAAGGCAGGTTACGTAATACGGAAGCCATCTGCATCATACTGTTGACGGTCATGTTCATAGTGCGTGTTAATTTGCCCGCACGAGGATTGCCCCAGATGCTGGCCGCCGCCATGATCCCTGCCGTCTTGCCCGTACCGGTGCCGCCCCACAGGTGGAACACAAAGGGTAACGCGTTCACCTTGGCGATCAGGGGGCTGGCAAAGGACGCACCCATGAGGAGACGCAGCACTATATTTTTGCGCAGTTCACTGGTGTAGCGGATCCACTCATTTAAATCGCCTTTGCTGCTTACGGAAGCGACCAGGTCCTTGAACTGGATCTCACTGTCCAATTTAATAGTATCTGTATAAGGGATAAAATCTTCCCCTGCCCAGCCCATATGGTGACAGGATTTAACAACAGGAATCTTATCCATGTTCAGTGCGGTTACGTCCGCCAGGTATTTCACCAGCAGTTTGGCGCTTTCGCTGGTCACGTCCAGCCCCATATCCGCCAGCTCCACGATCTTCACGTTGCTGGCCACGGTAGAACGAGGCACAAGGATTTTGTTCCACTTACCGTATTTGTAAAAACCTAAGCGTATCTTTTCTGTACCTTCCTCCGTGTTCTGTAAAATTTCCAGAGGCAGCACCGGCAGGCGGCACGCATATTCCATCTTCGGGTTGCCGTTGCGGTCTTCTACCATTCGTCGCACGCCGTTTCCGTCTGCGATCCAGTCCCCGGCGTTTAACGTGAGGGGCTGTTCGGGGAAGTCGGTCTGGTTGGCGCTTCCCGCGCAGGTTTTGGCTTTGCTGCGCAAAAAGGTCTGCCATCCTTTACAAAACTGACGGTAAATGTTCAACTCCTGGGCGCGCTGCTCCGCCATAGATACCGCGTACTGACGGCGGTTTTCATTTCTAATGGCGTAAAGGTTCTCAAAGAAGCGCTTGCCGATGAGCTCTTTTCTTGTTACGTCGCTGTAGTCAACGAATACGGACAGTTTGGCCGGGTCGCCGCCCTGGGCAAAATAGTCTGCCACATCTCCTTTTTCGGGACACTCCGGCCACACTTCCGTCAGGCGCAGCACCTCCACCGGCACGGGCCATGCCTTTGCGTAGTCTGTGCCTTTGGCATCGTTGTCCGGAATCAGCACGATGTCGCTGAACTTTTCCAGATAGCGCAGATCCGTTTTAGTCAGGTTCACTTTCTTTTGCGCCCCGGTGTTGCTGGTGGTAGCCAAGAGTCCGTGACGCACCATGGCGTCCGCGCACTTTTCCCCTTCCACAATATAGAGGCAGTCATCCGCGTCGGCCCGCTCCAGCAGATCCAGGTTGTACAGGTTGTTGCAGTTGGCCGGTTTTTTAAAAATGGTTTTGCCGCTTTCGTCTACATAACGGAACCGGAATTCCTTGCTGCCATCGGCATACTTAACACGGTGTTTCCAGTAAGCCACCGTGCCGTCCGGGTTCTTATATGCATGATCCATCTCTTCAACTTTGTACGCATGACCCCGCCCTTCAACTTTGCACATACTGTTGTACTCTTCCACCTTTTTCTCTTTTACTATTTCCGGTTTAATGTCCAACGCTTTCAGAATCTCCGGCAGCTTGGCGTTACACTTCTGGCAATAAGCCAGAAGTTTCCCGTTTGATTCTGTTACGTACAGATGATGGCCGTTGCTGTCGCCCGCCTCACAGACCGGGCAGGCTGCTACCGTTTCTTCACCGCACTGCTTCACATTTCGCAAATAGGGAAGCATGTCTCGCAGCGTTGTGGGCTTGTAAGTTTTTGTTAATCCCATCGGTATCACCTCCATAATCTCATCCGCAAAACACAAAAAAACGCAACCAGTTTTTTTAAATTTTGTCCCTTACAACCAACTGTGATTACGAATCATCATTTTAGGCAAAAAAATACCAGCCAGTGTTTTCTGGCTATTTGTGACCTCTTACTCCATCCTATTCGATTTTTAATCACTCATTGACTATAACTTGCCCATGATTCATGGTCAGCCTTTTTAACGCTCGAGTAACACTTATTCTACAAAATTCTCAAAAATCCTCTTTTTCAAAAAAAATTTTGGGGGACATTGGAAACGCTTAATGCATTGTATTGTCAATTATTTTCGTTTATATGATTTTTAGTCACTTTTGCGATTATAGCACAGCATTGATTTAAAGTCAAGTGTTTTCTCAAAAAATATTTTTATTGATTTTAAATAACAAATATGATACGATAACCTTACCGGAAGGAATGTATTATCATCCCTCTGCTTGTTATGTTGTTCAAAGACTAATCCAGGGAGGCTTTTATAATGTTGGAGTTATATGAGAATATCAGGGCAAGACGCATCGCGTTACACATGACGCAACAGGAGCTGGCAAAAAAACTGGGCTATAAATCCACCTCTACCATCGCCAAAATAGAATCCGGCGAGAACGACATCCCCCAGGCAAAGATTGCCGCTTTTGCAGCTGCATTAGATACCACGCCGGCTGAACTGATGGGGTTGACATACGAAATCAATGGCCATGAAGAGCAGCCGGAGGATACAGTCACCGTCACCATCGGCAAAGACAAGCCCCTGCTGGAAGAACTCATCAAACGGCTGGACGGCCTCAGTGAAAAGAAGCTGGGCTTCATCGTTGATACTGTCAATTTAATTCTCGACCATTACGCATCCGGCAAAGACCTGCATCTGATGATTAATGTCGAGTCGCACCCTGTGGAGTAAAAACAACACGCCGGACTTATCTCATATAAAAGATAAGTCCGGCGTTGTTTTTTTATGTCCAATCTTTAACTTCAATATTTCTTTTCCGGTTCAAAGAGTCCTTCGTTGTCGTCCCATAGCACAATTTCATCAGCGGCCAGCGATTTTTTTACGTCAATCACCCGCTGGTTGCTGCTGCCCCGAAAGCGCAGCTTCAGATCTTTTTCTTCCAGATGGAATTCGCCGTCCACCAGAATATCTATCAGATCCAGCAACTGTTTCGTGGTTTCCCAGGGGCCTAACTTGCCGGCCAGAATATCTTTTTCGAAATCGTAGCCGGTGTAGCACCACACGGTTTTGCGGGGATAAATTTCCTTAAACTTCTGTACCACGTGCAATACTTCCGGCTGGTTCTCCGGTTCGAAGGGTTCGCCGCCCAGCAGGGACAGGCCTTCGATAAAATCATGATTGCAGGCTCTTAATAAAGTATCAAGCACTTCTCCCGTAAAGGGTTTTCCATAATTGAAATCCCAGGTTTCCGGGTTGAAGCAGCCCCGGCAGTGATGGCGGCAGCCGCTGACAAACAGAGATACCCGCACGCCGGGCCCGTTAGCAATATCATGACGTTTCAGCGCAGCATATTTCATACGTTCACTTCCTTACAGATGCAGCACGCGGGCTTTGATTTCCTTTGTCTTGCCCACGTTCCAGAAATTTTCACCCAGGTAGCCGCAGGTACGGCGGGTCACGTTCATCTTGGCATGATCTTTGTTATGGCACTGGGGGCATTCCCACTCGTTGTCATCGTTGATCATGATTTCCCCATCATAGCCGCAGACCATGCAGTAATCGGATTTCGTATTGAATTCCGCATACTGGATGTGATCGTAAATGAACTGCACGGCAGCTTCCATGGCTTTCGGGTTGCGCTGCATATCCGGAATTTCCACATAGCTGATAGCGCCGCCGGAGGACAGTTTCTGGAATTCACTTTCAAATTCAAATTTGGAGAAGGCATCAATATGCTCTCTCACGTCTACGTGGTAGGAGTTGGTGTAGTACCCTTTGTCGGTGATATCTTTGATGGTGCCAAAACGTTCCTTGTCAATGCGGGCAAAGCGATAACAGAGGGATTCCGCCGGGGTACCGTACAGGGCAAAGCCGATATTGGTTTCCGCACGCCAGCGGTTACAGGTCTCCCGCAGATGCTTCATGACACGAAGAGCGAAGTCTTTCCCTTCCGGCGTGGTGTGGCTGCAGCCTTTCACCGCTTTGGTCATTTCATACAGCCCGATGTAACCCAGGGAAATGGAGGAATAACCGCCGAATAAATATTTGTCGATCTTTTCCCCTTTGCCCAAGCGGGCGATGGCGCCGTACTGCCAGTGGATGGGGCTTACGTCTGAGCGCACGCCCAACAGCGCGTTGTGGCGGCACATAATGGCTTCAAAGCAAAGCTGCAGGCGTTCGTCCAGCAGCTTCCAGAATTTTTCTTCGTCGCCGCCGGAAAGGATGCCCACCTGGGGCAGGTTGATGGAAACCACGCCCTGGTTGAAGCGGCCTTCAAATTTATACTTACCGTTTTCGTCCTTCCAGGGAGCCAGGAAGCTACGGCATCCCATGGGACTGAACACGTTGCCTTCGTAATTCTCCCGCATCTTTTTCGCGGAAATGTAATCGGGGTACATCCGCTTGGCGCTGCATTTTACCGCCAGGTGGGTCAGGTAATCGTACTTGCCGCCTTTCAGGCAGTTGTTTTCGTCAAGCACATACACCAGCTTCGGGAAAGCCGGCGTGATGTAAACGCCTTTTTCATTTTTGATGCCCTGCAGGCGCTGCCGGATGATCTCTTCGATGATCATGGCGTTTTCTTCAATGTAGGGATCGTCGTCCCGCAGGTACAGGAACAGCGTAACAAACGGAGACTGGCCATTGGTGGTCATAAGGGTGTTGATCTGGTACTGGATGGTCTGCACGCCGGCTTTCAGTTCTTCCCGCAGGCGTTCATCCACAACCGCTTCGATTTGTTTCGGATCCGCGTTTTCGCCCAGGGCGTGCTTCGCCTTATCCACAAATTTTTCCCGGCTGCGCCGCAGGTATTTGCCCAGATGCCGCACGTCAACCGACTGACCGCCATACTGGCAGGAAGCAACGGAAGCGATAATCTGGGTCATTACGTTACAGGCTACCTGGAAGCTCTTGGGCGATTCAATCATCTTGCCGTTCATCACCGTACCATTGTCCAGCATGTCGCCGATATTAATCAGGCAGCAGTTGAAAATCGGCTGGATAAAATAATCCATATCGTGAAAATGGATTACGCCTTCATCATGGGCTTTGGCAATTTTTTCCGGCAAAATTACCCGGCGGGTCAGGTCCTTGGAAACCTCACCGGCGATCAGGTCCCGCTGGGTAGAAGCCATAATCGCATTTTTATTGCTGTTTTCTTCCATAACATCTTTGTTGCTGTTACGGATCAGCGTAAGGATGGATTCATCCGTCGTATTGGATTTACGCACCAGCGCCCGGCGGTAACGATAAATAATGTAGGCTTTTGCCAGATCAAACTTGCCGGCTTCCTGCAGCTGGCGTTCCACAATATCCTGAATATCCTCCACCAGCAGGCGGGGACGGTTCTTCCCCTGTACATATGCTGCAATTTCTTTAATCTTGCTTTCGGAAATACGGCATTGCTCTTCTACAGCCGCATTGGCTTTCTCAATGGCCACTACTATTTTTTGGGGATCAAAATCAACCGTCGTGCCGTCGCGCTTAATTACTTTCATGCCAAAACCCTCCTAACATAAATTATGCCGCAGTAAAAACGGCATTTTTTTAGGACGCGCCGATTCGCAACTTTTGCACGGTTGACGGATAATCAACGGGTCCCTTGTACTTATATATCTGTCTATTGTCTTAACCGGGTCTCACAGAACAGGCGCCCGGCCCAAATATTCAGAAGTATTGTAGCATGTTCTTTTCATCTTGTAAACTACATATTGTTGTATTTGCCAAAATTTTTCTTATTTTATTTCAATATCTTGTGGTTTGTAAACACCCGCCTGTGAATAACATGTGGATAAATCTATTTTTTTGTGGATAAAGTGGTTTTTGTTGTGAATAAATGAAAAAAGGCTAAAGCAAAACGTTGTGAACATTTTTGCAAAGCCTTTTTTATTTGAATCGTTACTGTTTTATGTTTTGATTTTTGATTGTTTTACGCCGGCAAAACTTTTTTCCAGAACGGATACGTGCTCAGTACCACCACAATAACCAGCACGACAAAATCTACCATTGTCAACGGTTCCTTGGGCATATTTTTATAGGTGTTGGCGCCAAAGCCCCGCAGTTCCATGGAAAGGGCCAGGGTTTCCGATTTGGCCACGGCGCGCATGACCAGCGGACGAATCACCACCACATAGGACAGCAGGCGTTTCAACGCATTACCCCGGTTGGAATAGCCCCGGCAGGACTGAGCGTCCAGTGTAATGGAACTGTCTTCCAGAAAGTTCGGGACAAAACGCAGAGCCGCTGTCAGCATAAACGCATATTCCACCGGAAGATGGAAACGATCCACCAGCGCTTTGGCAATGCTCTGGATCCGAGTGGTCGCCAGCATGCACAAAAAGGCAAGGGTCATGACCAGCATGCGCAGACCGCCAAACAGGGAAACATTCAACGGCGAACCGAACAGCAGCTGCAACAGCACCATCATGCCGGTAAACACACCTAACCCGCCAATGGCTGCCAGCATGGTTTTACTGCGCTTGATATACAAAAGCAGCACAAGCTGCAATACCAAAATCGTCGCCACCGCCTCCAGCGGCAGGATAAATACCCAGGCGGTAACCGCCAGCGTTACGATAATCCAGGTAAAGGCGTTCAGTTTCATAAGGCAACGCCTCCTTTCCCGACTACCTCGCAGAATTCTTCACAGGTGGCAGCGGAAACTCCCAGACGGGAAGCCAGCTCGGAAACGACGGGACGGCGCAGGCCCCAGCGTTCCACAGGCTGATTGCCTTCAAACAGTTCCTGGGGCGTGCCGCTGAAGACCAGATGTCCGTCTGTCAGGACGATAGCCCTTCGGGCGTACTTCCGGACGACATTCATGTCGTGAGTAATCAGGATGATGGTCGTTCCCTTTTCTTCATTCAATGCTTTCAGATATTCCATCATGGCCGTCTGTTCCGCCGCGTCCTGCCCATTGGTTATCTCATCCAGAATCAGCATACGGGGATTCAGTGCCAGCGCCGCCGCCACACCCAGCCGCCGTTTCTGTCCGAAAGAAAGAATGCGGGGATATTTTGCTTCCAGTCCTTTCAGACCCATGACCTGCAACGCTGCTTTCACATTGGTTTTGATATTATCTTCCGGCAATTTTTTCACACGGGGTCCGTAGGCAACTTCTTCATACACCGTATCCGCAAGAATCTGTAAATCCGGATTCTGGAACACATAGCCCACTTTGTCCGCTAAATCGGCAGGTTCATAATTGACGATGTCTTCCCCGTCTACCAGAATCTGCCCGCTGCGGGGATGGTCCAGCGCCATGAACAGGCGGGACAGGGTCGTTTTGCCGCTGCCGTTGTGACCCAGCAGTGCTACAAATTCCCCGTCTTCGATTTTGCAGTTGATATCGAACAGTACCGGAATGCCGCGGCGATAGGCAAAGTTGATCTCTTTTGCTTCAATCATGCCCTCACCCCTTTTCCAAATCCTTTGGCCTGCAGCTCTTTCAAGGCTTCGTCGGCAGACCGCCACAGATTAAACCGTTGCAACGTCTTCTTTTCCAAATTGCATTTGATTTGCCACAAATCCGGCAGCAACGGACGCAGCTCTTCATCTTCGTAAATGTGAGGCACTACGTCCTCACAGTGTCCCCGGGCTGCAATTTCCCCATTCTTAACTGCAATCAGGTCCGTCATATACGGCAGCACAAATTCAAGCCGGTGTTCCACCACAATGAATGTAGTGCCGTGCTCTTTATGGATTTTGTCCAACAATTTATACAGGCTCTCGCCTCCGTCCGGATCCATAGCACTGACCGGTTCGTCCAATACGATGATTTCCGGATGCACTGCCAGCAGCGACGCCAGTGCCAGACGCTGCCGCTGCCCGCCGGACAGTTCGTCCAGCTGATAGCTTTCCCGCCCCGGCAGGCCTACATCTTCCAAGGCCAGTCGCGTACGCTCTTCCGCTTCTTCCGGAGGGAAGCCGTGATTCAGCAGGCTGAACGCCACTTCTTCCCCTGCCGTCAGGGAAACCAGCTGGCTTTCATAATCTTCCAGCATCAGGCCTACCTTCATGGCCAGGTCAGAAACCTTTTTTCCTTTTGTCGATTCGCCCAACACTTTGATTTCACCGGCATAATCACCGCCGGAATAAAAAGGAACGATACCCGTCATGGCCTTACACAACGTAGTTTTCCCTGCGCCGCTGGGACCGATGATTACGGTAAAAGAGCCTTTTTCAATTTCAAGATTCACATTTTTCAGCACCAGGTCAGAGCGGAGATAATTAAAATAGAAACCGGAAACGGAAATCACAGAATTCACTTATCTTCGCCCCCTTCCTGCGCATAAAACAGTTTTTTCACAGGACGGAACAGACCGAACGTAATCAGGCCGTTAAGTACGCCGACTACCGCCACCACAGGCAGCATGGCAAAGATCCATACTTTCAGCGGCAGGCCCAGCACCAGCTTCAAAATGAACGTGAACACGCCGCCGGACACAAAGGTGGACGCAAAGCCGGTGATAAACGGGGTAACACGCCAATCTCCCATATGGCAGGCAACAAACGCTTTCACCAAAAGGCAGCAGGTAGTAGCCCCGCTCAGCTCGCTGGCAATGTTCCCCAGTGGAAACGCCGACTTGGATGAAGGGATCAGCGTCAGTCCCGCCACAAAGCCGATACCGATGGCCCGTTTCAGGGGCGGGCGGGTCAGATTGATGACGATTGCATACATGGCGATGGTCCAGTTAGGTGTAACACCGCCCACGTTGGGACTTACCGTATGTAAAATGATGCCGATAGCGAACAGCATGGCCGTGATCGCTACCCAGCGGTACCCTTCCTGATTCGCTTCCACATGCGTCAGGGGCGGGACTGGTTCCTGCATTTTTTCATGCTCCGGTACCTTCAGCATTTCTTCCATAAAAAATCTCCATCCTCTCATTTATAACAAAAAGCACGCCGTCTTTGGCATATTGTAAACGATATTTTCTCTAAGTATTATTGTGACGATTAACGAAACAGTTAACACATTGCTTTGACAAATAGTCCCAAACCATTCGGCATCGTCAGCAAATATGGTTACATTATATATCAGATTATCCATGAAGTCTATCTTTAAATTAGTTGGAAAAGTTATTTTTCTGTAGTATAATTTAAAAAATGTTCTGTGTTGAACGGATATAGTAAAGAAATAAGGAGTACGCATGTTGTATAATCTGTTTCGTGATATCTTCGTCCTCAGCCTGACATTCATTGTCAATTTCCTGATTGTATCTACCTTTTGGGGACTGGTGGAAATCTTCCGGCCGATTCGCTGGCAATGGCTGCTGAAAGGGATGAACTATTTTACGATTCCCCTTACGGAAACAAACATTATCATTGTCCTGTCCGCTCTTACTCTGCTGATTCCCTGCCTGTTATACCGGACCTGGATCATGCAGCGTTATCTGTGCTGGTCCCTGAACTGCCAGCGCCCTGCGGGAGCCGCCGGCGAACAGTTGAAACAGGCCATGTCCATTGTCTGCCGGAAAGCAGGTCTGGATATGGACGATTATAATTTATATGTATGTAATGTAAAAGATTTAAATGCGTTTGCCGTTGGCAGCAACAACATTGCCGTCACGCTTCCTCTGCTGACCAACTTGCGGACGAATGAAATCGCCGGCATCCTGGCCCATGAAATGGGGCACATCCAGAACCGGGACACCAACACCGCTTTACTGACCAGTACGATGGGTTCATTCGGGAACCTGGTCATACGCATTTACAGTTACATCACCCTGATTCTCCAGATTATCAGTTTTATCCCCATCATCGGCTGGTTTACCTCCATTATTTCCTGGTTCTTCGTCATCCAGATCTGGCTGTTCCAGTTCCTGATGCAGCTGCCGCTTCATCTTATCACCATGTTCAGTTCCCGGCAGGACGAGTTTGAAGCAGACCAGTATGCCTGCAAAATCGGATTAGGCGCAGAACTGTACAACGGTCTCCTCTATATCACCCAGGGGGAAGCCCAGATGGGCTTTGCCGCCCGGATCCTTTCCAGCCATCCGGCTACCAAACAACGGTTGGAACGAATCGAAAAATATGTAAATGCGAATTATCTGGCGTAACGGTTTTCAAACATTTTAAACCTTTTTCATTTATAAATCAAAACGCGAACGTAAGCTCTTCCGGAGTTCACATTCGCGTTTTTTCATTTTCTTTTTCACACACAACGGCAAGGAATTTCAGGAACGTCTTGCATATTTAGCGGCCGCAAGTCCGGCCACGGCGCCTTCATAGGCAGCCTTCACCACCTGCAGCAGGCCGCCGGTGCAGTCGCCGGCCGCGTACAAGCCGGGCACATTGGTCGCCATGTCTCCGTCCACCACCACCCGGTTGTTTTCCGTGCCGGCCCCGATTTTGCGGGCCAGGTCCACACTGCCAGCGGTACCCAGAGCTACAAACAGTCCGTTCACCGGAGTAATGGCGCCGTCTTCGGCGCGAAGTCCGCATACCCGCTCCATACCGTTTTCGTTTTCCGCTTCCACCGCAATGATTTTTTCTTTATGTACTTCAATGGTATCCGGAATTTCTACCACCGGCTCTTTTCCATTGGTAAATAACATAACTTTACTGGCATGAGGCAGCAGGATTTCCGCTTCATGCAAGGCGTATTCCCCTTCGCCCAGAACTGCCACGGTTTTCTGGCGATAGAAAAATGCATCGCAGATAGCACAATAGCTTACACCTTTTCCTTCCAGTTCTTTCAGCCCCGGAATCTTCGGCGCCAGCCGGGTGCTTCCCGCCGACAGCACGACCGCTTTTGCTTCACAGGTCCGGTTCGGCGTCTGCACCACAAGACCGGTAAAATCATCATTCATGGAAACGCCGACCACTTCGTCCTCAATAAAGTTCACGCCAAGCCGTTTTGCCCCGGCTATCCCGTTTGCTTCCAGCTCCGCGCCTGTCACAGGCTCGGCCAGGCCATAATAGTTCTCAATTTTTTCCGCTTTTGCCAGCGCCCCGCTGCCCCGGGAGATTACCGTCACATCCGCGCCGGCACGTTTCGCGTACAACGCAGCGGAAATACCTGCCGGACCGCTGCCGATAATAATAATATCCATCGTGTTTTCTCCTCTGCCACATCACTCCGGATGTACGGCAGGCTGTCAATTACTGTACGAAAAGTCAGCTCTGAAACGCCTGTACCAGCATCACGCAAACAGCCTCATCACATTTTCTTTCGGCTGATAACCTACCGCCGTACCAGTCAGCTGCCCGTCCTTAAACGCCGCCAGGGTCGGAATGCTCATCACATTGAACATCTGCGCCAGTTCCGGATTCTCGTCAATGTCCACCTTGCAGACTTTTATCTCCGGATGTTCTTCCGCAATCTTTTCCACTACGGGAGCCATCATACGGCAGGGACCGCACCAGGTTGCCCAAAAATCAACCAGCACCGGTTTATCCGCTTTTAACACTTCGTTTTTAAAATTATCTTTGTTAAGTACTGTTACTGCCATTTTTATTCCCTCTTTTCTTTACACTGACAAACTGTTTTTGCTCACAAAATACTTTTACTTTTAACCGGCCTTTTATTCCTTTTCCGGTTCCGGAAGGAAAAAGGCCGCAATTAATCCAATCAACCCGGCAATCCAGAAAATCTGCAACGCCGGTACCAGCCCCCACCGGTCTGCCGCCCCGCCTACCAGAGGTGCAAAGATTCCCCCCAGCGTTGTGGTCAGACCCAGCGTAACGCCGGAAGCAAAACCGGCATTTTTGGCCAGATACGTCTGCCCCAGCACAACGATGGGACTGTAAGGCATAAAGATCGACACCGCCGCCGGAACCAGCAGCGCCGTCGCAACCCATATATCGGTTGTATGGGTCAGAAACAGATACGTCGGCACCATACAGAAAAATGCTGCCCGGATTACTTTTACATATCCGAGCCGGTCAGCCAGCAAACCGCCGCCAAAGGTTATACAGGCTCCGATTGTAAACAGGATGGAAAGCGCGGTCGTTCCCTGCGTGGCCGAAGCGTGCAGCACTGTCATCCAGTAAATCGGAATAAACGTATTGCTTAACGTAAATCCGACGGAACGCGCAAATATCGGCATGGACAGAATCGCAAATGATTTCCAGTCATTCTCCCGGACTTTCGTTTCCTGCTTCCCGGTTTGCTGCCTGTCAAGCACAGCTGCCTGACATAATATGCAAGTCATCCTGGTCCAAAGCGCTGCAGCCAGGACAGCATTTACGATAAAAAATATGAGCAGGGAATGAATCCCCGCTTTATAAGCACAAAAGCCTGCTACGATCGGTCCAACCGCAAACCCTGCGTTGCCGCCCACCGAAAATGTTCCCAACGCCTGCCCCTTAGCCTGTGCCGCTATGCGATTGACCATCAGCGCCGCTTCCGGATGAAATATCGCGCTGCCCACACCGCTCAGCATGGCTGCCGCAAAAATAGCAGAATAGGATGTACAAAGCCCCATCAACGCAACGGAAATCCCGCAAAACAAAGTCCCCAAGGGTATGAACCAGGGGCGGGAAATGCGGTCCGAATAATACCCGAACAGCGGCTGCAATACGGAAGCAACCAGCACATTGGCAAAAATCAGCGTTCCTGCAGCCTGATAGGATAAATCATAATTGCGGATAAAATAGGGCAGCAACGCCGGAATCGCTCCCTGACACCAGTCTACGGATAGATGTCCCAACGAGAACAGGTACACGGCGGGATCTATCTTTTTCAATTTACTTCATTCCCCACAACACCATACCACGCAATCATTTTTGCTTTATATTTCTATATAAAGCACCCATAACTGCGATTCCATGAAAAACGTTATTCTTCAATTACAACTTTTGTCCCGACACGCACGTACTGTTTCAGTTCGTTTACATTCTGATTCTGCAGACGAATACAGCCCTCCGAATCCCGGGCGCGCATCACATGGGGCTTGTGAGTTCCATGGATACCGATTCCACCCCAGGCCCCCTTGCTCATTTCATCGGTATTGATACTGATGAACCAGGGACCATAGGCTCCTTTGATTTCGCCCTTGCCATCGCCGAAATCGTGTGTCCAGGCGGACGCGTCATCAATTTCATCTACATAGAAGGTGCCGGTAGGCGTCTTCATATCGCCACGTTTTTGTTTCTGCCCCGGATTTTTTCCCAGGGTGCAGTCATAGGATTTGATCACAGTATTTTTATCATCCAGCAAATACAGGGTAAAAGCGCTCTTTTTAATATGCACCCAATACTTTTTCTGATCTGCATTCCGTTTGATCAGTTCTTTCTCTTGTTTGGCTTTTTCTTCTGCTTCCTTTTTCTTCTGTTCCGCCGCTTCTTTAGCCTTCTTTCCCGCTTCTTCCTTCGCTTTTTTCTCCGCCTCTTCTTTGGCTTTCTTTTCCGCGGCAATCTGTTCCGGTGATTTTTGCGTCCCTGTAACGTTCGGTTTTTCTTTCCCCGTACCTTCTTCCTTGCAGCCCGCTATGAGTATAGTAGAAAACAGCATCAATAACGCCATCAGTACCACGGTAAGTTTCGCCAGTTTCTGCTTCTGTTTCACAGCAATCTCTCTTTCCGGGTCCGCTGCAAATCCTGCGGTTACCCTAAACATAAAACGCAGCGCTATAAAAAGAAAGAGTTACTCCGCAAGTGTCTCTTTGTGGAATAACTCTTTGCCTGCTTATCACTCTTTGATCGTAACGACCGTGCCGACCTTCACGAACTTTTTGATTTCTTCAATATCGCTGTTCCGTACCCGGATACTGCCAGCCGAAGAAGCTCTTCCCAGTCCTTCCGGTTTGTTCGTGCCGGAAATGCCAATACCGTTCCACTCGCCCTTGCTCAGCTCACGGGTATCAAGGGTAATGAACCAGGGTCCATAAGCTCCCTTGCCGTCTTCATCAGACACCCAGTCGGAAGAAGGATTGATTGATTCTACTTTAAAGGTCCCCACGGGAGTCCTTGCGTCACCCGTTTTCGTCTTCTGTCCCGGATTACGACCTACCGCACAGTTATATTCCTTAATCGGGGTCCCGTTATCCAGCAGGGAAATCCGGTATGCGCTTTTCGTGATAACCAAACTGTAAGTGTGGCTCGTTACAGGCTGGGCCAGCGCCTTGGCCTCTTCCACTTTCAGTTTCTGCACTTCTGCCTTTTTGGCAATCTCTTCCTGCCCCTTTTGCTCAATCTTCTCTGTCTCTGTCAGTTTGGGCTGGGCATTATCCGCAAAAAAAGGAGCCGCACTCAAATGATTGTATGTACCGCTGACGAGCACAATCAAAAGGCCCGCCGTCACCACTTTGCCCAGCGTGCTCTGGCGCATCCAGCGCATCAGAATCGCAAGATAGGCTAACATATATACAAAAATACCAGGCTTTGATTTTTTCATGAAATCACACCTTCGCAGTCAAAATTGTTATTTTTCAAAACCATTTTACAGAATCCCCGCAAACCGGAAAACGCTTGTCCGGATTTGCAGAATCAATCTACAAATTATAAAAAGACCGAAAACAAAAACCGACAAAACACCATTACTTAAATATTATAACACAAATCCACAATATATTGTATAGCTAAATTGCATAATTCACAAAAAACACCTTGTCATTACCAGCCAAAGAATGCAATGATGGCAAGCAACACAATTACAAACGCTAGCAACTTCATGTTGTCTTCTTTTGTACAGGAAATAAAAGTTTTAAACTTTTCGCCCATGGCGCCCGTCCTTTCTAGCATCGTCGAAGCCAGTCAGATAAAAAACGTTGACGAAAGAGTCTCTGTCATCAATTATTATCACAGAGAGTAACATAAGTCCAAAATTTCACTATTTATTTTGTTAAATAAATTATAGTAAAAATCGATGTAAAAGTCAATTTCCTAATTAAACAGAAGTATCAATAAAGGTACAGTTCCCGCCGCCGTTGCCAGATACAGGATCAGATTCAGCAAAAAATGCAGTACACGGTGCTCTTCTGCCCGCAGTTTACGGAAGATGCAAAAAAGTGAAACGCAAAGATAGAGAATAAAACAAACGATACCAATCAGAAACAGGGGCAGGATAAATTCCATCACGCTCATGTGGCCCTTGCGCATAATTCCGTCTACAGTAGAAGGACTGCTAATATACGTTACAAACGCCAGAGCGCCGCCCACAGAAAACATAAGTGTCAATAATCCGCTTACCCATGACAGGAGATAATACTTCCACAGTTTCATATCGCTTACCTCCAGAACTGACATACCATCTTTACAGGCGGTAATTCCCGGGAGCTTATGATATAATATTATGATATAATGAACTTAATTGCAATATATTTGGAGAGCAGGTATGTAATAATGAAAAAGAAATTTTCAGCAGTAAACATATTGTTACTTGTTTTATTTCTGATTTGCGGCTGCAGCGCCGCAGAAAAAGGAAACATTCAGTCAAACGATACGCAACCGTCTGTTGAAACCTGGGCCACGGAGCATGGCCTCCGGCAGATGGCTTCTGCCGTCACAGACAAACTCACGCTGGAAGAAAAAATCGGCCAGATGATGTTTGTGGGGATTCATGGAACCACACTTACGGAAACCACAAAAAACACACTTTCCTCTATGCATGCAGGCGGCGTCATCCTGTTTGACCGGAACATGGAAAACAGGGAACAGGTAAAAGCATTAAACGCCTCTCTGCGTAATCTCGTTCTGAACAAATACGCCCTTCCCCTCTTCCTTTCGGTAGATCAGGAAGGAGGCCTCGTCACCCGCATGAAGCAGCATGCCTATACGGCGCCTGCCGCTGCTGAAATCGGTGCTACAGGCAAACCGGAAAACGCATACAACCATGCAAACAATACCGGAAAGGATATTCACGAACTGGGTTTCAATCTTGATTTTGCTCCGGTGTTAGACATCAGCAGCCGCATGCACGGACGTTCCTACGGAACTACACCGCAGCAGGTTACAGCTTTCGTGGAACAAGCCTGCCGCGGTTTACGGGACAGCGGTGTTCTGTTTACCGTCAAACATTTCCCCGGCATGGGACGCAGCGAAACCGATCCTCATACTGATCAGTCTGTAGTGAATGTACCCCGGCAGACCATTTTACAGGAAGACCTGCTGCCTTTCCGGAACATCATCGACCAGTATCCGCACCACGAGTTCATGGTGATGGCTGGCCATATCCGCTACCCTGCGTTTGATACAAAACCCGCCAGCCTTTCGCCTGTCATCCTGAAACAACTGCTGCGGAACCAACTGGGATATCAGGGTATCGTCATCACTGACGACCTGGATATGGGCGCCGTCAGTGAAGGATATCAGCCGGAAGAAATCGGCATCATTGCGGTTCAGGCCGGAACGGATATACTGCTGAGCTGCCACAAGCCGGAAGTGCAGCAACGTATCTACCGCAGCACGCTGCAGGCCGTGAAAGACGGGAAGATTTCCCTGGCGGATATTGACGCCTCTGTCCGCCGTATCGTGTATTGCAAACTGAAGAATTTTACGGACACTGCCCAAAAGGAAAAACTGTATAAAGAGACTGTTGGAAAAGAACGGACATAAACGCCATTTGTTATAACGCGTATTTTTTATTTCTCGCTTAGCTCATAAAGCTTTTTATATATCCCGTTTTTGTGCATCAGCTGTTCATGGGTCCCGGTCTCTGCCACGATACCGTCCTGGAGCACAAAGATCCTGTCGGTATTAACTATTGTAGAAAGCCTGTGGGCAATGGTAATGGTCGTCCGGTTCGCGGACAGTTTTTCCAGTGATTCCTGCACGATCTTTTCTGTCGCAGTATCTAAGGAAGAAGTCGCTTCATCCAGCACAAGGACAGGCGGGTTTTTCAGAAAGGCGCGGGCAATAGCAATACGCTGTTTCTGTCCGCCGGAGAGTTTCACCCCCCGTTCGCCGATACATGTTTCATACTTTTCCGGCAGTTTTTCTATAAACTCTTCCGCAGCAGCCAGACAGGCTGCTTTTTTTATGTCCGCATGACTGACGGAAGCGTTACCGTAAGAAATATTATAATTCACAGAATCAGAAAACAGAAAGACATCCTGCTGGACCAGACCGATAGCCCGGCGCAGGGACTGCTGCGTGTATTCCCGTATATCCCTGCCATCCAGCAAAATCCTCCCCTGCTGCGGTTCATAAAAGCGAAGCAACAGGCTGGCAACGGTAGTTTTGCCTGCTCCGGTTTCCCCTACAAACGCAATTTTTTCCCCGGGCTTTACCGTCAGGGTCAGATTCCGCAGGACCACTCCGTTTCCGTAACTGAAGCTGACATTATCAAAAACGATCTCGCCTTTCACGTCCTTACATTCAACAGCATCCGGAGCGTCCTGAATCTCCGGTTCAATCTGCATGATTTCATAAAACCGGGAAAAACCGGCCATGCCGCGCTGATACATTTCCGCAAACACCGTCAGGCGGAGCAGCGGTTTCATAAAGAGGTTCACATATAACAAAAAGGCTACAAAATCACTGAGCTTTAACCTGTCTGTGGCAATCATCCAGCCGCCCACGCCCATCATCACCACATTGATCAGATTGCTGAAAAAGGCTACACTTCCGGAAAAATAAGCTACCAGACGTGTCGACTTACGCCGGCCGGCAATATACGTATCACACTTCTCTGCAAAGCGTCCGGCCTCCTGTTCCTCCAGGGCGAAAGCCTTGATCAGCCGGATCCCGTTCAAATCTTCCGTAACCTGTGCGGACACATCACCGTATAACACACGGTTGGCCCGGAACCGCTGTTTCATTTTGCGGTTAATGTAGACAGTATGTACGGTTTTCGCAACAAGCAGCAGTACAATAAACGATGCCAGCACCGGATTCATCCAGATCAGAATGGCAATGGTTCCCAACATGGTTATGGAACAGATGAGGACGTCATTAGGCCCCTTGAAAGTCAGTTCCCCGATCTCCGTCAGATCTGTGGTGATACGTGACAGCAGCTGGCCGGTTTTATTATCGTCAAAATAACGGAAAGACATCTTTTCCAGATGCCGGAAAAGATCCTGCCGCATATCATTTTCCATGTCAACAGAAACCAGTGTCCCTTTATACTGCACAATATAGGATAAGACAAAGCTGACACAGTACAGCACGAAGAGAATGACGATCATACGGAAAATATTTTCGATATTTTTTCCCGGTAGTTCCACATCCATAATATGACGTACCAGCATCGGGAAAACCAGATCCAGCGCTGCGGAAAAAAGCGAAAGAAGCAACAGCGCCCAAACGGTCCGCCTGTACGGCTTATAATATGTAAATAATGATTTTAGCATAACGGTCAGCTCCCTGTCCGCAAATCCCATATATGCAGACGATACGATCCGATCAGTTTCCCTTCCGGCGTCATGGCCGGCGCTTCCACGCCAGCCATCTTTTTCCCATCATGGCTGATGGCTGCAGCCTGACAGGGACCCTCCGTATGGAAAAAGCGTTCTTTCTTTCCGTTTTCCAGATTCAGAAGCAAAGCTCCGTGCGCACTGTAATCATGGGTCCTCACATTGCGTCCCACCGAACAGGCCGCCAGTTTTTCCGAAGCAAAGTCTATATTTTCAATCGTGCCCAGGGCGCGGTACTGATATCTGTAAGTCCCGTCCAGTTTAAACACAAAGAGGCTGTTGTTGCTGGGATGCTCCACCGGCGTGGGCAGCTGCCAGTTTTCCCTGTTAAACGTATTGATGGTGGAAAAAATGACTCCTTCCGGCCTTATATAACCATCCCGTCCGGATGCATTGATCCAGGCCCCGTCCACCTTCGTAGGTTTGGACAGGAAACGCCACCAGACAACGTTTCCGTTTTTGTCAAACAGGAAACCGCGCCCGTCACTGCCGGTCCCTGCCAGATACTCCCCATCCGCGGAAAAGGTAGGGCTGCCCCGCAGCACTGTATTGTTAAAAGGTTTCACCGGATTAACAAAGGTCTCGTTTAAAACAGAACCGTCATGTTTATCAATGATATACAGGGTCTTTTTATATTTCATATCGGGATGAAAATCGTAGGCGCTGGTAGCTATGACAACCCTTCCCGTTCCGTCGCTGACATCACACCAGTTGATCCAGCTGTCAATAGTCTCGTCCTTTGGGAACTTCCATAAAAACTTTCCCTGCGGATCAAGAGCTATCATCCGTCCATTATAACCGCGCCTGCCATCTTTATTCATAACGAACCGGTACATGTTTACGAAAGCATTCCCTGCTGTATCCACTGCGATGTGGACCGGAGCCGGCAGGGACCGGTTCTGCGAATCCACACCGATATAATCGGCCGCTTTGTGTTTCCATTCGATATCGCCTGTGTGCACATTAACCGCGTATAAATTGCCGTCCGCACTGTGTTCCCCCACATAGGCCAGCTTTCCGTCTCCCGTCAAAGCCAGGGATACCAGTTTTCCGATACCCAGGGAACGTTTCCATAACTGCTTTCCTGTCATATCGAACAAAAACAGTTCTCCCTTGTCCGTTCCCACCAGCCAGGCATCCTCTGCACCCACGTAGAGTATCTGCGCTCTGGTGAAGCCCATACGGTCATAGTTCTCCGCAGGTATGTCGCCCAGAAATACACTTACCCCGTCCTTTCCCCGGATGCTTTGGAAAACAGTCCAGGGAGTCCGGCTGCCGGTAAGCCAGAACAAGGCGCAGCAAGACAAGGCAAACAGAAACAGAATCAGTAAACTCTTGATTTTCTTACCCATAAGCCACCTGAAGATACTTACAAATACATCTTGGATATATCATAAATTTTCCGGAGCACCCCAAAATACAGCCCCTGTTCAGACAACACATAACAAAGCTTGCTGCCCACCACTGCCAGGGTGAACAGGAAAAACACAATACAGCCGGCCTGTTCCGCTGTTTTCCAGGACTGGCGGATCTGAGATACTTTAGCCGAGAAAAAGCCCCGGCTGACCACGGACAGCGCCAGCGTCTGCGCCCTGCGTAGACAGCGTGCCAACAAAGGCTTTGCGATATAAGGAATATGCTGCACTATTGCGGTACGCCCCCTCTGGGTTTCACTGCGAAGCTGCAGGGCCGTAATAATCTCTCCCGTTTCCGCTGCCAGCACCGGCAGGAACCGGATCGCCGTCACCAGCATAAACGCAACCTGGGGAGGCAGACGCCAGGCCAGCAGCGCATTCAGCAACTGCCGGGGATCGCTGGTCCAGCAGACCAGAAGCCCCAATGAAAGCATGGATGCCGCACGCAACCCCTGCACCGCTCCGTATAAGATGCCTTCACGATAGATAAACAAGCCGCCCGTTATCTCCCCCAACAGAGAGGAATCCGGGGGAATGAGCACAAACAAAGCCGTACGTGGGGACTGGGAAAAGAACAGGGCCTGGCTCACCATACTGCCCCAAAGGCCAAGCATCAGCAAAACCGCCATCACTTTCCATTTATAGAAAGAAGTTCCCGCCGCCAGATGCAGCAGCAATGTTACCATAAATAATACAAACAGGGTGCGGGGATTATCTACCGTAATCATCAGAACCGCAAATAAAAACAGTATGATCAGCTTGGTCCGCCCGTTAATTTCACGCGCCCAGAACCTCGCATCAGTTCCTTCCCACAACTGCCGCATGGACATAATGGCTTACCTCCTTTTCCGAGACGCAGGGAGGAATCCCCAAACGTTCCGCAATATCCAGCACTGCCGGCACCGTCAGCCCGCTTTGCAGCAGAAGCTTCCGGTCGCATAGGACTTCATCCGCCGATCCGTCCGCAACAATCTTCCCCCGCTCCAAAAGCATCACCCGGTCCGCGATCTGGGATGCAAGCTCTATATCATGGGTACAGATAAAAACGCTTCCCCCATTATTTTTAAAATCCAACAGCAGTTTTTTAATTTCAGAAAGGCTGCTTTCATCCTGCCCGGTAGTAGGCTCATCCAGCAACAATAAACGCGGTTCTTTGGCCAGCATGGCCCCTAATACGACCCGCAGCCGCTGCCCCTTGCTTAAAGCCAGCGGAAAATCCTGCGCGTAAGAAGTCAGATTCAGCTGTTCCAGCATGACAGCGATCTTCTCCTGTGTCATTCTCCGGTTCTTCCAGGCCAGTTCTTCCGTAACCGTATCCGCCAGCAGCATGAGATCCGCTTCCTGGAGGAGATAGCCCACCTTGCCCAGGGCTTTACGGACGGGAATCCCATCCAGCAGCAGCGTTCCCCCGGAAGGTTCTGTAAGTCCTCCCAGCAAATTTAATAAGGTAGATTTTCCGGCGCCGTTAAATCCCATCATGGCGGTTATCTGCCCTTCCTGCAAAATGAAGTCCAGACCCCGCAGCGTATCTTCTTCCACGCCCGGATAACGGAACCGTATGTTTTCTGCCCTGATCAGCGGATTCGCGGCAGCCCGTTCTGCCTTTTGCTGCTGTTCGCAGAACCTGTCTATTTCGCACTCTTTGCAAATCATCTCCGCTGTTTCATTTTTGTCGGAAGTCAGATGGGATAAATGAAGCAAACGCCCCAGCTTGACACTCTGGGGTTCCCGCAGACCCAGGTCCGGTTTATCCGTCAAGAATGGCCAGGCCTCATCCATGGCCCCATCATATAATATTTCCCCGTCTTTCATGACCGCAAGACGGTTAAAATACCGGGCCAGTTCATTGACCCTGTGTTCTATCATCAAAATGGAAATGTTTTCATCCCTGTTCAGGTCAAGCAACAATTCCATAAACGACTGCACGCCCTGGGGATTCATCTGACTTACCGGTTCGTCTAAAATCAGAAGACGCGGCTTCGTGATTAAAATGGATGCCAGCGCCAGACGCTGCCGCTGCCCGCCGGAAAGCTGGTGGATACTGAATTTTTCATAGCCCTTCAACCCCACCCGGCGCAAAGTTTCCGCCACTTCTTTCCGAATCGTTTCCGGTTCCGCTCCCTGGTTCTCCAGGGCAAAGCCGGCTTCGTCTTCCACCGTCATTGCAAACAGCTGGTCATCCGGACTCTGGTATACCGTGCCTGCCAGCAGGCCGATTTTTTCCGGCGGCCAGAAGGTAATATCCTGACCGTCTAATAAAATCCTTCCCTTCAGTGTTCCCTGACCATCTTCCGACACCAGACCGCTGATGATTTTAATCAGCGTCGACTTGCCGCAGCCGCTGCGGCCGGCCAACAGGACCATCTCCCCCTGTTTCATCTTAAGGTCGATATGCTTCAACGTCCAGGTGTCACGGCTCTGGTAACGATAGGATACATCCTCTATATGTAACATGCCACCCTCCTATTCGCTGACGACCTGGCGCAGTTTGGTCCCGGTCTTAAAGCCGATCCAGCTGCCGATGCTGCTGTACAGCAATCCGTTTACCAGCATATACATGGCGAGGAACCAGTCCGCGTAATACAAACGGTAAAAGAACATCATCTGTTCAAAGTTCACAAACGTAATCAGGGCATCACCCAGACCTAATACGAGGGCAACAAAAAACATATATTTCGTGTCCAGGTTTTCCTTTTTATAGAAGCCGCTTACCCACAGCAGGAATTCCGTCACCACGATGTATACGGAGGTGCTCAGCACGCCAATCGGTGAAAAATGCCCAAACATAATGCCGGAAAGCATAAATTTAAGTACATATAACAACGTAAGTACACCGGGCTTACGGTACAGAACCAACAGCGAAACGATCAGCAGGTACTGCATAATGCCGCTCAGGAGTCCGGTGACCAGACCGGAAAAAGGTCCCAGAAGTGCATGGACCAGATCACCCAAAATGGTTGAAGGCAATGCGATGCCGCCAAAAGAAATCGCAGCAAACAAAGCTACCGTTATGGCGCCTTTGGCGCCGATGGAAAACACACACTGTTTCAGGCGCAGTAACAGCAGCAGCGTGATTAAAAAGCATACAAAAGCAAATCCCACCGCAAACAATCCCAGACTGTGTTTCCGGGCTATCGTCAGAGGGACCTCTTGTATTTTCTGCTGGTCACCGCCGCTGACAGTGACCCGCAATGTATAATCCCCTTCCAGAATTGTAAAATAATCTACATACAAAGGCAGGATAAACGCCTGCGACTTTTTGCCGTCCAGAGAAATCAGCGCTGTTGTTTCCGCGCCCTCCCCGGTTTTGCCGGCCCATCCTTCACCCGTATCATGATTGGTTGTCCCGGCTGTAATCAGGCCTTCTATAACCTGCCCGCTGACCCGGTCCAGCAGCTGTGCCTTAAATTTCAGGACGCGGATATCCCGCTGGGGATTGCGCATATCCAGCAGCAGAAAGGTTGCCGGATGATTGAAAACCGCAGACCAGTTGGTAGCCCCGTCGCCTTTCATCCGGTTGCGGAAACTTTCAAACGTAGTATCCCGCACATAGACAACACCGTTTTCCGCCCTGTCGTCACGACGGCCATAAACATCTACCGGAAGCGTAACAGACTGGATATACCAGTTAAACTTCGTCTTGTCCGGTTTCCTGCTCTCCGGCTGCGGCTGACCGATTGTTTCCCCTGCCGCGTCATAAGTGAAATTAATGTTTTTTCTTTCTTCCCACCCGTTTCCGGCCACAGTAATCTCAATCTCTTTCGTACCGGACACCGCGCCTTCATCCGCCTGCAGATACAACAAATCAAAATTCTGGCCGTACCAGGCCTCTGTCTGCCAGTGCGCGGACGCACCGCCTTTATAAATCTGCCAGCCTTCCTTCGGCAATGCAGAGAACCCCTCAGGCAGCTTTACAGAAACTTCTGCCTGCTGCATGCGGGGTATATCATAGCTTGTTAAGTTAACATAAAGCGGCAGCGTGCTGCGGCCGGTTACAGTACGAATCTGCTGTTTTTCCAGACTGTACGGGTATACCGCGTCTAACTGCCTGCCTGCAAATCCGGCAGTTACCTGTAACAGAAAAAATATGAAAACCAGCAGAGTAATGAGCCGTTTCATCCAAAATTCCGTCCTGTCTGTTGTTGCACACAAATCTTCTTCAGTAAATCTTTTTCCTTTTCTTTTGCCTGGGAATTTTCCCGCGTCGTTATCTCCAGCCGCCCACTTTTCGGATTCTTTCCTACTATAATGTCCGCTTCATAGGCACGGCTCAGCAACTCTTCTGTAAAAACTTCGTCGGGACAGCCGTCGGCCAGCAGTTTTCCTTCACCCAGCAGAAAGATGCGGCTGCAATAAGCCGCAGCCAGATCCAGTTCATGGATTACCATCAAAATGGTCTTGCCCATATTGGCCAATTCCCTGGCAAACCGGAATATTTCTTCCCGGTATACCATGTCCAGCCCAGTCGTCGGTTCATCCAGAAACAGCACCGGCGTCTGCTGGGCCAGCACCTTGGCAAGCAGGATGCGCTGCTTCTGACCGCCGGAAACTTCTGTCACCGGACGTTCCGCCAAATCCAGTGTGCCTGTATAAGACATACAGTCCCGGGCCAGGGATTTGTCCTCATCCGTTTCACTTTCCCACCACTTCATATAGGGATAACGTCCGGTCAGCACAATGTCCAGCCCCGTATAACCAAAACCTGTCTCCACATTTTGCTGCAGGTAGGCCACGCGCCGGGCCAGTTCTTTTTCCCCGTAAGAATCAAGAGGTTGGCCAAAATACAAAACTTTTCCCGCCTTTGCAGGAAGGAGCCCGCGAATCGTTTTCAGTAGCGTACTCTTCCCCGCCCCGTTACGTCCGATGATGCCAACCAGTTCGCCCGTATGAACGCCGGCGTTGATACCGCTGATGATAATTTTATTCTCATAACCGATTGTCAGATCCTGAATCTGAATGACCGTCTCCTGCTGCATTTGTTATCCCTGTCTTTCTCTATATAATAAAAGAATTCTTATTGAGAAGTTGTTCTATTAAATCATTATATACTATATAGCGACAGAAAAAAAGGGATTATTTTATTTTGCTTTTTTGGCTACGGAAGGATTCGGCATCTCCTTAATCCATCTCTTTAAATCTTCCGGCGCGATGCCAAGATTCTCCTGTGCCCAGACAGCCCATTTGACAGAACGTTTTCTTTTTTCCAAAATTTCCTCCACCGTCATGGAAGAATGCTGTGAAATAATATAAGCCATGCGGATATAGTGGATAGGATAGCCTTCCATAAACTTGCGGTACACCAGATCTGCTTTGATGCCCCACCATTTTTCCGCGCATTCGGCCTTACGCAGCAAGTCCCTGTCATGCAAAAGCTGCGGCGTAATGTTCAGCAACAGTTCAACCTTCATCCAGGGATTTTCCCTGCGCAGCTCCAGCACATCTTCCAGCGGTTTTTGCGCTACATAGGCATACATGGAGCCTTTATCCAGGTCGTAATAGGAAAAACCTTTTCCTTTTAATGCCCTGGCTTTATCTTCCGATAATCCGTACTTCTCCCACAGCAAACGGTACTGTTCTTCTTCCGGTAAACCTAACATCGTATCGTCCTCCTTATTCCGCCCTTTCTTCCAGTTCGCCTTCCAGTTCCATATACAGTTTGCGAAGCGCGTCCTTTGTTTCCGGTAACGCGTTCCACATGCCCCGCTGTTCCGCTTCCAGAAGTTTTTCCGCCATTCTGTGCAGTGCCCAGGGGTTCACTTCGTTCATCCACTGCCGCATTTCCGGATCCAAAGCAAGTTTTTTTGCAAAGCCTTCATACATCCAGTCTTCCAATACCTCGCTGGTGCAGTCCCAGCCATAGGCATGGGCCACCAGATTTGCCAGATCCGATGCTCCTTTGTATCCATGCTTCTTCATGCCCTGGATATATTTGGGGTTCATGCTCTCCCCACGGAACACGCGGCGTATTTCCTCACCCAGGCTGCGGGTCTCCGCTTTGGCCCGGTCCGCACTGTCACCGATGTAACATTTTGGCATTTTGCCCCGGATGCTGTGTACCGCCGCGTTCATCCCTCCGCAATAAGCATTGAAGTCATCCGAGTTCAGCAGATGTACCTCGTGATTATCTGTGTTCTTAATGGTAATATCAATTGTGGCAAGACGCTTCCGGAACAATTGGGGCGAAAAACTGCCCTGCATGTTTTTCCCGTAAACATGTGCGCCCCAGCGTACATATACGTCAGCCAGATCATGGACCGTCTCCCAGTTTTTTCCTTCTATCATGTGGGCTACCCCGGCCCCATAACTTCCCGGCGGGCAGCCGAAGATACGCCAGGACGCCTGTTCATAAGCCGTCTCTTTGTCTTCGCCTTCCATTTCCAGATCCGCCGCGTCCTGTTCCACATGCTTTTTGATATAATTCTCTTTCGGCGATTCGTCCAGCGCTTTCACCAGGTTCACCGCTTCTTCCATCATTTCTACCACGGAAGGCATGGTATCCCGGAACAGACCGCTGATCCGGGCCGTTACATCAATGCGGGGTCGCTTCAGTTCCTTCAACGGAATGACCTCCAGATCCTTTACACGCAGACTGCCTTTCTGCCAGATCGGACGCACCCCCATCAGATAAAAGAATTCCGCAATACCCTGCCCATTGCTGCGCATATTGGAATCTGACCAGACGACCATTCCTATGCTTTCCGGATAACGGCCCTCCTCTTTGATAAAACGGTTCACCGCCTGATCCGCCAGCAGTTTCCCAATCTCCCAGGCAACCGGCGTAGGAATATTATAGGGATCGACACCGTAAAAATTGCGTCCGGTGGGCAGGATGTCTGCCCGGCCGGAGGTAGGCGCGCCTCCCGGTCCCGGTTCGATGAATTCTCCATCCAGCGCCCGCAGGGTATTCGTGATCTCCTGTTTTGTCTTTGCCAGATTGGGCGCCAGTTCCTCCGTGATAAACGTAACAACCGTTTTCAGATTTACAGTATTCTCTTTGTCTAAATGCAAATTTTGCACCAGTTCTGAAGCCAGCAGTGAATTGGCCGCTTCTTCAGTCAGCCCCTGTTCCGTCAGATATGCAACGATATCCGTACAGATTTCCCACACCCGGTCCAACAGCCGGGCGCAGGTGTGACCGTCCGGCAATATTTCGCCGCTTTTTTCTTCCAATTTATAATAATCCTGTCCAAAAGCTGAACAGATTATCTTTGGCAGTGAAGGAATCTCTCCGTTTTCCACGCGGGTCAGCACCAGCAGGAATTCCTTCAGGTCTTCTCCCTCCGGCGGGCAGCCCAAAACATGAAGTCCCGTGCGAATCTGCATATGCTTCAGTTTTTCCACGTAGGTATGTACTTTTAATATGTAATCATCTGCAGACAAATTTTCCCGGGGAAGTTCTTCATCCAAATGCATGGCCGCAGTCTTGTCCAGCACCTTTTCCTGCACAACCGTTTCACTGCCGGGTTGCTGTACTTTTAACTGGGCATATTCGTCCAGCAGCTTTTCCAGTTCCGCCAGATCCTCGTACACTTCCGCATGACCGGTTGGCGGGTTCAGATGCCCGATAAGGCAGGCGGAACCACGCCGTTTCGCCTGAATCCCTTCCCCGACAATGGTTACATAATAGGGATAAATGTCCGGCAGGTCACCCAATGCTACATCCGGATAACATTTCCCGGAAAGCCCCGCGTTTTTGCCGGGCAGCCATTCCAAAGATCCGTGAGTTCCCACATGAATGACCGCGTCCGCTTTCCAGGTGTCCCGCAGCCATTTATAATAAGCCAGATAATGGTGCGGCGGCGGGCAGGCCGGATCGTGGATGATTTTGCCCGCGTCTTCACCAAAACCTCTGGGCGGCTGCATGCCTATGTAAATATTGCCGTTTGGGATGCCGGGCATCAATAAAACGTCATTATGATAAAACACGATACCCGGTGCCTCACCCCAGAAAGCCGTCATCTCTTCCCGAACAGTTGGATCCTGTTTGATAAACCACTTCTTATACTCTTCAGCAGAGACTCTCCCCGCTGCTTTTTCTATCTGTTTTTCCGTCAGGAAGCACCTGTCGTAGGTAAAGCCTGCTGTTATCTTTTCAATCAGCTCTTTTCCGCTTTCCGGCAAAAAATTCATCTTGTACCCCGCTTCCTGCATGGCACGCAACAGCAGCACCACACTGGCCGGTGAATCCAGACCCTGGGCGCTGCCAATGCTGTCGTTGGAAGGAGGATAGTTATGGAAAATGACGGCCACTCGCTTATCCTCGTTATTTAAATGAGAAAGCATAGCCCATTTCTTAACCTTTCGGGAAAACATCCGTATCCGTTCATGCAGCGGTGCATACCAGACAATGCCGTCCTTATCCGTATCTTTATAGGACACCGGCCCGATATGAAGCACGCCGTCAACCTCCGGCTGGATCACATTGCAGGACAGCTCCACCGGGATCATACCCGTATAAGATTCCCACCAGGACTCATAATCCCGCAGCAGGTTGTAAGCCTGCAGTATCGGTACATTTAAATCTTTCATAAAGTTTTTATCATTCTGGCTGCTGAAGGTCAGGCTGATCTTAAAGGTGTTGACCACCGCGGAAACAATACATTTCCCGTCTTTATAAAAGTATTTCTTCACTGCCCGGGAAAGACCCGGCGCCTTTTCCGCTATGTTATCGCACCACAGGCAATAAACCGGAAGCGTGCGAAGCCCTTCTGCTTCCAGCGCCTGCTCCAACTCCTTTAAATAGGTAACCTCCTGCCAGATCCAGTTCTCTCTGGCAAACAGGATACCCACAAGGGGGCGCGTATCCTCTACCTGTCCAACGGTTGCAGCACTTCCCTGAATATCTTCATGTATGCTGTCTCTTAAATCCGCTGTTCCCATCCAAGGGAATGCGGTGGGCGGCAGATACGAAACCTTCTCACCGGCAAACTCCGCGCACAGATAGAGCCACAGGTTCCGGTAATTCTCCGTTCCGCTGTTGAAAATGTACTGGCTTACCTGCGCCAGCGCCGCTGTGTCAATTTCATAAGCTGCTTCCACTTCCGGCTGTGTGGAAGAACCCATGATAAACCGTTTTTGCTTTGTTTGCAGAAAACGTTTACAGGCATTGCTGAACTCTGTAGGATACACGGCCCCCTGCCACAGGAAAAAGACAAGAGAGGATCGCAACAGTGCGTGCTCGATCGCTTCCGTATAATGGGTTTCACTGTTAAAAAAAAGGCTCACACATTCCGAATGAATCTGCTTTTCTTCCTTTAAACTACGGGCAGCCTGGTTCAACCGCTGGCACTGCCGCTCCACATTGGTAAAAATTACAATAGTATTTTTCATACGGTAGCCTCATACAACAATACAAGCACTAATAATTTTACTGAAACGATATTATGATAAATTATAAAATATATACCCGTTGTACAGTCAAATGGAAAGGTTACGTTAAAAAATGGGCGGCCTTTTCAAGACCGCCCAATAGAATGCTTCCGGATTATTATGATTCAAAGTATACCAATTAAAATTTGTATTTATACTCAAACAGGAAATTAATCGGCGCGCTGTAATAAGAAGAAGAAGAATGCGAAACAATATCATCACGATCTAACAAATTATCTATAGTTAATGAAAACTCACTATTCTTATCCGGCGCATAATTAGCAGTCAAAGTAGTTAATAAATAGGGACTTACATGATAAGACCGGCTAGCCGAAGGTTTTTGAACTCGGCCAGCTAAATAACTACCTGACAAATTGGCATTAAACTTGCCGACATGATAACCGATACCGGCAGTAAGTTGGAATTTTCCATACTTTCTGTCCCAATCTTTTGTTAAATCATTTTTATCACTTTTGACTTCAGGATTCATCCAGTTAATAGCCCAGTTATAAGTAAACTTTCCTTTACCTCTTACAGTATCCCCGAATTCAAAGCCGTAATTGCGGTATTCCTCATTTTCATACGTAAAGGTACCACCACCGCCTTTTTTCTCCCAAGATGCAGAAATATTATCTTTTACTCTCATTGCGTAAAGTGCAGCTTTCCAGTTATGAACCCCGGCAACCTTCTTCCAACCCAATTCATAGTGTATGCCTTTCTGAGGCTTTAAGTTGGGATTAGGTACAAAGTTGTCATCAGCCGCGGAATACATTGCCTTTAATGTCGGCATAACAAAAGACTGGGCAATGCTTGCATAGAAACTTTGATTATCATCTAACTTATGTACATATTGCGCTGAAGCACTAAAATTGCTGTAATTCTCACCGCCAAAGGATCCTGTTGTCCATGTTTCACGAGCCCCTAAAATCAATTCATTTTTAGCATCAAATTTGTGATCCCACTGTCCATATACAGCAAAAATATTACGATTAAATCCCGGTTCACCATTGCTATAGGGAGTATCTAACTTTTGAAAATGCTCACGTTTATAATCCAATCCCACAATAGCATTTGATTTATTTCCAAAATCCCATCTTCTTTGTACAGAAGCCCCTATAGTACGGTTTCTTTCTTTTGTATTATAATATTTATTACTTAAAGCGCCTGATGTTGCCCTCCACGTATACCCATACGACTCAATAGTTCCAGTATTAATATATAAATCTGCTTTCCAGGTTTTATCATCGTAATTTAATGAAGCAACATGCTGTTTAGTCGTATAATCACGATAATTAAAGGGATCGCCAACTGCCATTCCACCCTTGGCCTTGGCAGTTGTTTCAATTACTGTACGCGCATATCTCGACTTATTTTGAAAATAATTATAATTTAAACTCAAATTTTTATTTATATTATATCTGATACCCGCGTCATGGCGCTGACTATTTCCAACATCAGTTCGGGTTTTCCCATATTCTGTAGTTACCCCTTTACTAGTTGAGGACAAATCAGACACAGATACTCGTTTTATTAAACGATCCATCTTCTCGCCATCATAGTAAACATTAAATTTTTCATCACCAACGCCTACACCGTATGTTCTACGCAAATTAGAACCTATGCCAGCCTTTACGTAATTATTGCCTTTCTTTTTGGTGATTATATTAACAACGCCAGCAACAGCTTCGCTGCCATACAGTACGGAACCGCCGCCTTTAACAATTTCAATACGTTCAATGCTCTCAGAGGGGATTGCCTCCAGAAAATAAAGTTGCCGCCCAGTAATAGGGCTACCATTTAACATAACAAGCGTTCCATTATCATAACCACGTAATAAAACCGCATTTGACATCGTTCCCATAGACGATCCATGTGGCCCAAATGATTCGTATACACTGCCTGGCAACCTACTTAAAACTTCATGTACATTCGTACCACCTGCCGCTTTAATATCAGCTGCAGTATAAGTTTCCGTGTCAGCTGGGACATCAACGTCACGTTTTTCAGTACGGGTAGCGGTTACAACAATCTGATCCAATGTGAACCCCTGCAATGCAGCATCCACTTCATCCTTTTCCTCCGCATACACACTTGTTCCGCCAAACAATACCGGAACAATCGTGCCGCAAATCAAAGCGGCCATCAACATACCTTTTCTACTTTGTTTCATGTTTTTACACTCCCTTGTTAAATATAGTTTTATTGTACGCGTTTCCTGCAGCCAGTCTTTCATGGTCCTGCAGTACTTTGCAGTGCAAACGGTAAAAATTATTTCTTACTTAACAGCGACGCTTTCTGCTCGCCTGCTTCCGGAGCCATCGTCTCCGTTACAAACTGCTGGCAAATTTCATACATAGCTTCCGCAAAGGATTTTTCCGGAACCGGCACGAAGCCGGTTTTATTTTTTTGGGTCTCAATAATGCGGTTCTTATTGGTGAACACCCGCATCTCCGTCACCGTATAGGTTTTCTCCGCCATGTTGTACTGCATATCCAGCAGACAGTACTGCAGTTTTTCCTTGCCTTTCAGCTTGGACGCATACTGCTCCTGCAGTTTTTTCAGTATTTTTTTATCGGTAAACAGTGTTTTGACGGTAGCACCCACCAAATTAGTATCCACCGCGCCGTTTTTATCGGAAACATACCCCAGGGTACTCATGTCGTAAGCATATAAACCTAAATCATTTTCCAGAATCAGCGACCAGCGGGCGGCTTCCTTTTCTTCTTCACTCATGGGCGGTTTAGTGCTGATGCTCCAGTCCATGGGATTCTCCGGCACTTCTTCCACCTGCCTGCGGGCAGCCAGTACGGAAGTCTGCAGTGTCAGTAAAAGAGTCACCAATAACAGCAACGCTATCTTCTTCATTGCTTTCCTCTCCATTTTCAAGCAAAACTCAATTAAGTATACAACTTAAATAATAATATTTCTTATTAAATTACATACATATTAAACTACAAAACAGTCGACTTGTCAAATAAATTTCACATTTTTTGCAAACCATCTCTGCGTTTGTTATAAAAACTTATTCATAATAAAATAAAATTATGAGAACCAAAATAACTACTGTATTTACACAATCTTCCGGCAAAAATGATTGCGAAAAAGACTGACCGTTCTTCCATAATCGTGCAAAGGATGATATAATTTAGGTTATCTTAATAAGAATTTTTATTTTTAACAAATAAACTTATAGTAAACGTCATTAATCTTTTCACCATGCAAAAGAGCACAGTGAAGCAAGTTTCTCATTCGGCTCGGCGAAAGAGCCGAACCACTCGTCAAGGACAGCCGTTAATTTTGGCAGTCCCGACC